>VFQM010000911.1_pt1 | contig 28904 bp, 30 predicted proteins | sample 3512391 | NCBI WGS metagenome assembly VFQM01 (sample SAMN10412369, study PRJNA504923) | tailings metagenome | isolation source: Replicate 1 from Balatoc abandoned mine | place: Philippines
AGCCTGATGCTCTATTTTTCAACATTAAAAGCACAGGTTGATACCATTTATGCTATCCCGAAAAAGTTAATAGAGGCTTCGTTAAAGCAAGGCACAAGCCAGTACCTGGTATTTATTAAGTTTAAACAAATGCCTAAACAAAGTAAAACATTTGTCTGGGACCGAAAAGTCGCCATTAAACAGGTAAATGGCAAAGAGCACATTGAGGTTGTGCAGCATTGGTATGGCGCTGACAGCACTGATTATCGTTATGTGTATTCGTTAGTAGATAAAGAAAACTACTTACCCACTTACCACAAAACCATCTTATCAAGAACGGGCATTGAAGCTTTTGATTTTTACGATAATAAAATAAAAGGTTCCGATTCAGTTGCCAACAATAAAAAAGCAGCTTTTGAACTTATTACCCCAAAACCACTTAACTGGGAATTAGATTTAGAAACCTTTACACTACTGGATTTGAAGGAAGGCAAGCGTCTTGCCATTAAATTTTATCATCCTGGAGGAAGAAGCTACCCACAATTTTATGAGTACAAAGTTACAGGGTCAGAAAAAGTAAATACTATTGATGGTAAACAAATCGACTGCTGGAAACTACGCATTGATTATAATGCCAAATCATATGCGGTTTTCTATATCAGCAAAAAAAATAGAGAGATTATTAAAATGGAAGAAGACTTTGGTATGGGCACACGCTATAAAGTGAAACTTGCCACGAATATGTAAGTGAAATAATGCACGTCAGAATTCTGGCTTACATTCCTTTCTCCAACATTTCAATTCCATTATAAAAGCACAACTATTTTATATCAGCCAAGGCCTTAAACTGATGCCGACAGGGTATGTGCATACTTTGCTTGCACTGCCATGTCCGGCATCCGATTTAATGCCAGAAAGCCACTATTATCCGGACAGCTACGTTTACTGAGGTATAAAAATAATTTTTGCGAACTTTAGTACTGGATTTTGGTTTTTAAGGCATGCGATGCATCATTGTATTGATAGTAAACCTGGTCAGCTTTTCCGCTTTCACGCAGCAGTACACAATTGCAGGAAAAGTGCTCGACAATGAGGGCGAAGCTTTGCCGCTTGCACATATCCTGCTACCCGAAAATAACAAAGCTTTTGTAACAGATGTAAATGGCAAATTCTCATTTACCTATACAGCAGGTAGCCTTACCTTAGAAATCCGGTATACGGGTTATGCAACACTCAGGCAAACACTTGAATTAAAAAAAGACACCACACTCCTCTTCCAGCTTCAGCTGAGCAGTGAGCAATTAAATGAGGTAGTAATCAAGTCGAGTCAGATTTTACAATCCGATCAATTAATCTCCACCCGATCCAGTACACTCACCTTAAGTGAAAAGGAGATTAACGCCATTCCTGTTTTGGGCGGTGAAGCCGATTTGATTAAAACAATTCAATTATTACCAGGCGTTTCAAAGGGTGTAGAAGGTACCACTGATTTATTTGTGCGTGGTGGTGCTGCCGATCAGAACCTGGTGCTGCTGGATGGCGCACCCGTTTACAATACCGGTCATCTCTTTGGTTTTTTATCGGTTTTCAATCCTGATATATTGGAGGGCGTTGAATCTATCAATGGCGCTTTTCCGGCTAACTATGGCGGGCGACTTTCTTCTATTTTAAATGTGAATACCAAATCACGAATGGCAGAGAAAACCATGGTTTCAGGCAACGTAGGGCTATTGGCATCCAGGCTGATGATACGCCAACCCATTCTTAAAAATAAATTGGAGGTTTGGGTAGCTGGTCGAAGAACCTATGTGGATCAAGTGGTGAAGGCTGTAGGCGAAACATTACCTTATTTCTTTTATGACATCAACGCCAAAATCATTTATCAGGCTAATAAAAAAGATCGCTTTGAGTTTACCCATTATGTAGGTGAAGATGTGCTGAATTTTGTAAGAACGGGAAGAGACACTGCCAGTAACTTCCGTTTCACCAGCGACTTTACCATTGCCAATAGCGGACAAACTTTTCTATGGAAAAGAAAAATGAACGAAGCGCTTAATTCAACCCTTCGTGTCTACAGAACTTCCTTTCGTTACACTATCGAAAATCAATTTGAAGAAAGCAGGCTCTTCACCAATTCAAATATACTGGACTGGGGTGCCAACTGGACACTGACACAAAAGCTGACAGATGCTTTTAGTCAAACCCTTGGCTTTGATCTTGTGCAGCACCAGGTGAGCCCGAATGTGATTACCACTTCAGGTGAAATCTCTCAGTTACTGGAAAGTAGCACTACGCAAGCGCAAAAAAGTGTAGAGAGTTCCTTATTCTATCAGGCAGATGGCAAATTAGGGGAAGATTGGAGTTGGAGCACAGGCTTACGCTTGTCATCAGTAGCGGTTAACAATACTTTCTACCTGAATCCAGAACCGCGCCTGGCCATCCGTTATCAACTAAAGGAGAATGCCGCACTTAAAGCCAGCTACTCGCGCATGGCACAATATATACACAGGGTCTCCAGCGCAGCAGTAGCTTTCCCTACCGACATCTGGTATCCTGTAACGGATCGCGTAGTTCCGCAAACTGCAGATCAATTTACACTTGCCTTCAATCAAAACTTACCTAAACAAAATCTCTTCATTAGTCTGGAGACGTATTACAAAGACTTAAATCAATTAATTGGCTACAGAGAAGGCACTAATCTTTTTCTCAATACTTCTTTCGAAGATCAGTTGATACAAGGCTCGGGGCAAGCATATGGTTTTGAAGTGCTCATTAAAAAAGAAAAAGGAAAATTTACAGGTTGGATCAGTTACACACTTTCCAAATCGTTACGCCAGTATGATGAGATTAATCAAGGTAACTGGTTTCTGGCCCGCTACGACCGCAGGCACAACGGAGCCCTTGTACTTAACTATGAACTAGGAAAACGTTTCTCACTTTCCGGTGTGTTCGAATTTATTTCAGGCTCTCGCTTTACACCCATCATTGGTCAATACATTGTACCGAGTACTACCTTGGGTGGTGTTCAGCTAATTCCGGTGTATGCCAGCATTAACTCTGTAAAGTTGGCAGATACGCATAGATTAGATCTCGGTTTAAAATACCAATCATTAGCGACAAAAAAATTCAGGAGTGAGTGGTTTGTAGGTGTGTACAATACATACAATAGAGCCACGCCACTTGGTATTAACATCGTAGCGAATCCTGATGGTTCTTTCCGATATGAACAACCGGGACTTTTCGGTTTATTACCCTTTATCAGTTATGGATTTAAATTTTAAGCGATGACTGTAAAAGCATTTACCTACTTATATATTTTAGTAGCAACACTGTTGTTAAGTTGTTTACCCGAGCCCCTTCCTGTGGATGATATTCCAAAGCTTGAAACAAAAATTGTTGTGTCATCACAAATTATTCCCAATACTGGCTTAGTTGTATTTGTCTCTAAAAGTATTGGTGCACTGGATGCCGGAGATGACAGCGATCCGGAAAGCCTAATTGAACAGATTGCCATTAGTGATGCTTTGGTAACACTCAGTGTAAATGAAACACTCGACACGCTCGAAAATCTCGGCAATGGCTTGTACGGTAACATCATACTGGATTGGCAAAATAATGTGGACTACACCTTAACCGTCAACACTGCATTATTAGGATCGGTAAGTGCTGTAGCACGCATTCCGGATTTTATTTCCTTTGATGAAGTAAGTGCTACCATTTTTGACAATGGTTTCGATTCACTTGCGCAAATAACTTACCAATTAACTGATCCCCCAGGCGAAAACTATTATATGATCAATGTACAGCGTTTCAGATCATCGCAGGAATTAAGTAGTCTGGTAAACCCCAGGATTTTTACTAAACTCTTTGACGACAGAGAATTTGATGGTGAAGAAAAAAATGAAACCTTCAATGTGCTTTTTCAGGAATTTTCTGAAGGCGACTCCATAGCCGTTTCGATGGCTAACATCAGTAAAGCCTATTACGATTTCTTAAAAGTAAGAAGCGATAATCGCTTTAGCTTTGTGGAGTTTGCCGGTGAACCGATTAACTACCCAAGCAATGTGCAAGGTGGTTATGGATTTTTCAACCTGCATACGCCTGATGTCAGAGTTTTTATTTTAGAGTAATATTGGATTTTTGATGTCCCTAGCTCAGCTAATGCTTCAAGCCTAGTATTTTTTCACAACACTTCTATTGCTATTATCTTCTCAGATCACTCAGCTACATTTTGATTAAGCAGGAGCAGTCATTCACTGCAACCGGCTAAACCTTAATACCTCTTTGCATGGGCACTTCCACAAAAATGAGTTCACTGTCTTGTTTGCCCATTAGGCTAATCATATCGGTTTCATAAACACCGAGAGCATCACCTTCCTGAAGTAATGTTTCTCCTATTTGTACTGAGCCTTTTGCACAATGTACGTAAACACCATTGCCAGGCATTTGCATTTTATAGTCAATAGAAACGCCATTCAACAACGAGGTAAGACTAAAAAATGCATCCTGATTAATCACAGCGGTATTCTCTCTACCGTCAGGTGAAATGGCCAGCAGTACTTTGTTCAATTTATCTGAAGGTTTAAAGCTGAACTTATGGTGACGAGGCTTGACATCTAGTTTTTTGGGGTATACCCAAATCTGATAACTGTGAAAAGCGGCTGTTGTTGAGGCATTGAACTCACTATGCATAATACCTGTGCCTGCACTCATTGTTTGCACAGCCGTTGAATCAATAAGTCCCTCAGCTCCTGTATTGTCTTTGTGATGTTGTGCTCCATCGATTACGATTGTGCTGATCTCCATATTCTGATGGGGATGCATGCCAAATCCCTGACCGGGAAAAACTATGTCATCGGCAAAACCACAGAGTTCACCAAAATGTGTTTGATAAGGCACAAAGGCATAAGCACTTTTTTTCATGGCATCTTCTTTATGCCAACGGTCCTGAGAGCGTCTTAGTAATATTTTCATTTTTTTAGTTGATAAGGTGCCAAGTGCCCCATTTTACCTGCTGCGTAATTTCTTTTTGTTTCATTCATTTGTTCATGGGTTGTCATCACAAATGGGCCGCCATAAACAATGGGTTCATTCAAAGGTTTCGCACTTGCGAACATCAATGAAAGTCCTTCAGCCCCTGCACTCAACTTTATGCTGGTTCCATCCTCTGAAAAATTAATCAGTTGCTGTGGCTTCAAGTTTGTATCCTCAATTTTTCCATTACCGGAAAGTGTATAAATAAATGCCATCTCCTTTGCATCAAGATTTATAGACTGGTTAGGCTTGACAAGTACATGAAGTAAAGTAACATCTGTCTTTAATTGATAAGCTGTACGCTCATGCCGGAAGGCACCATGAAGAATTCTTACTGTTGCGATTGGTAAGTCTACTTCTTTTACCTGGTTAGCATTAGCGTGTATGGCTTTAGGTTCTACCATTCTATCTTTTTCAGTGTGGTTAATCCAGATTTGAAATCCGTGTGCTTCATGACCGTTTCCTGTTGGAAATTCATCGTGGTGAATTCCACTGCCTGCTTGCGTAATGTGCAAACCTCCAGGTTCTATCGTACTGAAATCCCCCTTGCTATCTCGATTGATAAAACTTTCTTTACTATCAGGAAGCATGTACGTGAGCACTGATATACCCGCATGCGGGTGTGGTCCAAATACAGGTTTATCCATGTAGTACTCTGTAAAAACAAGAAAAGGTTCTATTGGATATTGGTGTGCAAAAATATCGACACCTCTTAATCCCGGAAAAGCCTGTTTGTAGGCTAACTGATTAACCGCAGTTATTCTTTTAAAATTGTTATCCATACGTTTGATTGATCAATCTAAAAACCCGGAACAATTAAAAAAGATTCACCAAACCATTAAAATTAATATAGTTGCGCATACAATCGTTGATTACGCAACAATTTGGGCTAAAAAATCAGCTTTTCAGGTTATGGATAACTTTTTTCAACTGAGACATCAGCAGGGTTTGATCCGCTTTAGAGATGCCCCTTAACGCCACTTCAAGCGATTTCCCGGCTGCTTTGTAGGCTTTTGTCTTTAGTAATTTTCCTTCGCGCGTAAGCACAATCCTCTTTACTCTGCGATCGCTCTTATCGGCTATGCGCTTGAGTATACCTTGTGCCTCCAATATATCTGCCATGCGGGTTACACTGGCACGATCTCTCCCTAATAATGAGGCCAAGGCTTGTTGGGTAACACCATCTTTTGTCCATAAATGCGTCAGCAGCCTAAACTGGTCTGCAGTGATGCCATTGCCGGACTCTTCATTTAATTGCGTAAGCTTTCTGCTTAATAAATAATGAATGCGGCCGATGTATCTTCCAAAATTATGTTCTATATCCATTGCAGCTTTATACGATAAGCAATCATAAAAGTACAGGTCACCAGGGGATTTCCTTCCTGTCTCTGAAAAATTTACCTGTTGAAATCTTCTCTGCCGTAGCCAGCCAAACAGCAGTATCAGCGCCTTGTTGCACATTGCGTGGTGCTGATTTTCCTCCCATGTCTGTTTTAACCCAACCCGGACAAAAAGCATTTACACTAATTTGTTGCGGGCTGTATTCATAAGCCAAGTGGCGCGTAATAGCATTCAATAAGGATTTAGCAATACAATAGGCTGGCGACCAGCCGCCAACAGGATCGCTCATGCTACCGCCTCCACTTGAAGTCATGATGATGCGGCTACCTTTTCCGAGCAAGGGTTGAAAATGTCTTGTTACCTTAAGTTGTGCCATAGCATCTGTGTGTACACTTTCTTCAATTGCTGACCAATTATTTTTCAATAATGAATGATCTTCTTTCAACAATACAGCTGCGTTATTAATGAGTACATCTAATTTGCCAAATTGTTGTTGTACATACAGTACTGACTTTTTAATGCTTGACTCATCCGTAATATCTAAGGGCACTATACGCACATTCAGGTTTTCGCTTTGTAAACTAAGCAGGGCTTCCTTGCCCTTGTGTTCATCTCTGCTTGCCAGCAGTACCTCATGACCAAGTTTTGCCAATTGCCGCACAATCTCAAAGCCTATGCCTTTATTAGCACCCGTTACCAATATTACTTTTCTTTCCATAAGCAAAAATTTATGATCAATTTTACAGCAAAATTTCCGTATTGATCTATTAAACCAAATTTAATTCCTGACGTTTAGCATCTACCTAAGCGTTTAGCAAGGTTTCTATACTATGAATACTTTCTCTACCGTCAATCCCTTTACACAACAAGTCCTTGAAACCTATACTTTTCAGTCTGCGCAAGAAATCGATGCTATACTTGAGCAAAGCCATGTCGCTTTTCAAAGCTGGCGAAAGACTACTGTTTTACAGCGACAGCATTTCATAAAAACAGTTAAAAACAAGTTAATAGCCCAGCGTGAAGAGTTTGCCAAGCTTATTAGCATGGAGATGGGTAAACCTTTTATACAAGCGCTTGCCGAAATTGATAAATGTGCCTTACTCTGTGATTACTATTGCGATAAAGCACCTGCCTTTTTACAAACACGCGAAGAAGTGTATCCGGATAAAAAGGTGATTCATGCACTTTCACCTACAGGCATAGTATTTGGCATCATGCCCTGGAACTATCCTTTCTGGCAGGTATTTCGCTACGCCATTCCTAACCTGCTGGCAGGCAATACTGTTTTACTGAAACATGCGCCAAGTACAAGTGCTTGCTCACTTGCTTTACAGGAGTTGTTTACCTCAGTAGAATCCCCGAACATATTTCAATCACTTATCATAGACATTCCTCAAGTAGAACAGGTAATTGCTCACCCTGCGGTGCAAGGTGTTTGTTTAACCGGTAGTGTTAAAGCAGGAAGTGCCGTGGGTGCACTGGCTGGAAAACACCTGAAAAAAACTGTATTGGAATTAGGCAGTGCAGATGCCCTGGTCATTTTAGATGATGCTATTTTACCTAAAGCACTCGATGGTGCTTTTCAGTCGCGGACGTTTAATGCCGGTCAATCTTGCATTGCTGCCAAACGTATTTTTATACGGGTACAGAAACTTGAAGAGGCTCTTGCTTACCTGCAGGATAAGTTAAAGACCTTGCGCTTAGGCAACCCGTTGGAAGACGGCATTAACCTGGGGCCTGTAGCTAAACTCGAATTCGTGCAACAATTAGATGCACAAGTAAAGCAAGCTATACAATATGGTGCACGAAGAATTACCGGGGCTGAAGCACAAGGGGTATTTTTTACACCCGGTATTATAGTAAGTGAGGCCGGTAACCCTATGAATCAGGAAGAAATTTTTGGGCCTGTGCTTAACCTGATTCCATTCAAAAATGAAAATACTTTAGCTACTGATATTAATAATACAAATTTTGGCTTAGCAGCCTCCGTATGGGCTACAGACGAAGTGAAGGCAATACAATGGGCACATAGCATTGAAGCTGGTACTGTGGTGATTAACGATTACACCAAATCAGATCCACGCATTCCTTTTGGTGGTATTAAAAACTCAGGCTTCGGCAGAGAGTTAGGCGAGTTAGGGTTCAGATCATTTCTGAATGAAAAGGCGATTATCATTAATTAATCTGCTAATCTGTGTGTTTATCTAAATCCGTCTGACCGCTGCTTGCTTTCGCTTTCAGCGGCCAGGCGGATGGTTCTTTTAGAATATCCACTTTTGATAAGGCTATTAGTAACTAAGCAGATTAACAGACAAAGCTCAGCATTCCTTAACTAACGATCTTAAAATTAAAAGCACCATTTTTTGTTGCAGACCAAACCCTCAACCAAATTGGCAGTACAGCTTCAGTACCTCTGGCATTGCTAATATCACCAAGGTCTAAAAGGTTTTCGTTCTTCCATCCAAATTGATTTAGTAAAGCTTTTACCCTTGCTTTGGCATCTGTATCATTACCACAAATAAAATTTGTATGATTGCCCTCACCGATCAGTAGAGGATTAACCATTAAACCACACCACATGGTATTTAATGTCTTAACAACCTGTATTGCCGGAAAAGTTTTCTGAATTTCTTCACCAAGCGAATTTGTGTTGGATAATGAAGGAATTAAAGAGGGAGGAGTGCCCTTGCTAAAGTCAAGTGGGTTAGCAACATCAATTAAGATTTTACCGTTGATGGCAGACCCCGCCAATTTCAATGCATCAATTGTACTATCACCCTTAGTACAATTGAAAATAAGTTCTCCGAAAGCAGCTGCATCAGCAAATGTTCCTGCCCTTGCGCCCTGCTTATGTTTAGCCACGAAGGCAAGAGCTTTTTCATTAGCGCCTGAACGCGAGCCCATCATTACTTCATGACCTAATTCTATTAAACGTGAACCAATGGTATCCCCCACCATCCCGGTTCCTAATACGCCAATTTTCATATTTATTTTAGTTATTTACTTTCAAAAGTATAGTTTTACAGAGGCACTTTGCAATATCATGTCAGGCATAACAGCTACTATCAAGATTGACCGAATTGAAAAAATGAGCCAGAATCGAAAAAAATAGCAATAAAAAAATATGAAAATAAATCAAGAGCAATACAAATTCATCATCAAAGGCGAGGAATACCATTGTGCTTTAGACATTACTGCCGCATTTGTAGGGGGTAAGTGGAAAACCGTTGTGCTTTGGTATTTGCGGAATAGCAAAAAAAGATTCAGCGAACTAAAAGATTTTATTCCTGACATAACAGATAAAATGTTATCCCTGCAATTACGGGCTTTGGAAGAAGATGGTTTTGTTAAACGCACTCTTTATCCAGAGGTGCCACCCAGAGTTGAGTATGAATTAACTAAAGAAGGAAAAACCTTAATTCCTGTGTTGGAAGCTATGGCGCTATGGGGAAGAACCAAAGCTCAAAAAGATGGTAAGATGGTAAAAGTGAATAAGAAATAATTACTTCGTATGACTATCCAAAAATCTACACTCGACTTTCTTAAAGCCTTAGCACGTAACACTAACCGTGATTGGTTTCAAAAAAATAAAGAACGTTACCTGGCTTCACAAGAAAACATGATTGATTGGCTGGATGCCTTATTGGCTCAGCTAAGCAAACACGATCAACTTAAAACGGCTAATGGTAAAGAAGCATTGTATAGAATTTATAATGATGTTCGTTTTTCGAAAGATAAAGCTCCTTACAATCCACGCTTCGCTGGCAATATCAAAAGATTAAAACCATTCCTACGGGGTGGTTACTATTTCTGGATTAAACCTGGTGCTTCGCGAATAGGCTGTGGCTTTACTTATCCAAATGCTGAAGACTTACTCCGTATTCGTCAGGATATTGATATCAATTATGAAGACTGGTACAAGCTGCTAAAGAATAAAAAGCTGAACAATACTTTTGGCGCCATGCAAGGTGAAACAGTTAAAACCGCACCGAAGGGTTTTTCTAAAGAGCATGTGGCCATAGACCTACTGCGGCACAAACAATTTTGGTTCGAGAAATCATACACCGATAAAGAGGTGTTGTCAAAAGACTTTTTGAAGCAAGTAAATAATGATTTCAAAGCCATCAGACCATTCTTCGATTATATGACTGAGATCCTCACAACCAACCAGAATGGTGAACTCATCATCAAATAAAAAATGAAGCAGCCCGATAAGCGAGCTGCTTCATTCATGTATTAGGCTGTGAAAGCCAGGGCAAACTCTTTAGCAAAGTCCTCCAATTTGGTTTTACTAAAAGCAGGTAAATTTTTTCTGGCTCCCTCCTGCATTGAGCCATCGCGTAAGGCCTTACCCATGGTAGCGTAACCATTGGCATGTGTTTCGGAGAGCCCGGCTTGCAACATACCGGATTTCTGTTGTTCATCACTAAACACTACCCAGTTAAGTTCCTTCCCTATTACCTTACCAATTGCAGCAGCAACCTCCTGTCCGCTTCTCTCATCACCAATGATGTAACGTGCAGATTTATTTGTAAATTCCAACGATAAAAGCTCTTCCAAAGCAGCTGTGGCAATATCTTTTGTGTGTACTAAGAATATTTTTTCTCCTCCACCAAAATTAGCGCCCATAATGCCCGCTTGTTTAATCAGTGGCACATGACTGTAAAAGTTTTGAAAAAAGAAGGAAGGCCTTAAATGCTTTACATGAAGTTGCGGTAATGTATTGAGCAGTTGCTCGAAGTCGTAAAGCCCATCCACCGGCCCTGCACCTTTGCCTAATTCTGCGCCTATGCTACTCAAGTTTATAACATACTTAACATTGCTCTTTTGTAATGCATTAAAATAATGATTCGCGATTTCGTTTTGAGATTTACGCCAATCTGTTGTCTGCCAAATTGGTGGAATCATGGTGTAGGCCACATCAATATCGTGAAAAGCATTGACTACAAATGATGCATCAAATAAATTACCTACCAGTGCTTTCGCTCCCAGCTTTTCAATGTCTGCCACGCGATCACGCGAGCCAGTGATCACTGAAACTGTGTTTCCAGCTTTCACTAAACCTTCTACAATCGGCTTGCTGATGTTTCCTAACGATCCTGTAATGAGATACTTTTTCATATGTGTTGTTTTCTTTTTTTGTGTTGCAAGGTTAGGACATAAGTCTGTATATTGCGTCTAGTTACAATATTATGATATAGTCATAATTTTTAGACTAATATTGATTTACAGATACTTATGAAAAATAAATCCTTGAATGATCTGGAAAATTGCCCGGTAACAGCCACCATGGAAGTAATTGGCGGCAAGTGGAAACTCCTTATTCTACACCTGATCAATAATGATATCAGGCGCTTTGGCAAGATGAGCATGATGTTAAAGGATATCAGCAAACAAATGCTTACTACGCAACTGCGCGAACTGGAAAGCGATGGCATTATTGTGCGAACCATTTACGCAGAAATACCACCACGTGTTGAATACGCTTTATCACCCAAGGGCCTTGCTTTGCTTAAAGTTGTAGACTCGCTAAAAGAATGGGGATTGAAGTATGTGATTAACGAAAAAGTAAATCAGAAGAAATTGGTTACTGTCTAAGCGGGTAAGAAGAGTCTGCGCCAGTAATATTTACAAATGCCTGGATGATTAGCCATTTACTCAGGCTTCTCCTCTGCCAAAACCAACTGTTTCGCGATATACCTGAGGCGAAATGTTTGCATTGTTTTTAAAAAAACGACTGAAGTAATACTCATCCTGGTAACCTAACTCAGCCGCGATTTCTTTCACCGGCTTTTTCGTTAAGTAAAGTTCACGCTTGGCTTCAATAATAATGCGCTCAGCTATTAAATCAGTAAGTGTTTTGTTAAAATAACTTTTGGCAATTTTACCAAGTGCCTTAGGACTTACATGCAGCATGTCGGCATAATCGCTTGCTGAATGCTTTGTCTTGTAATGTTCTTCAATGGCGTCCTTGAGTTTTTGCAAAACAAAAGGTTCTCCATCAGCATTTATTTCTTTACTCGCTGGTAGCTGTTCTGATTTTAATCGTGTAACATTAATCAGCAATATTTTAAGATAGGAAACTAACAATTCATACTGGGCTAAAGCCGGATTTTGCATTTCTGCTTTAATCTGTTTAATCAGCGTTGTTAACTGTGCAGCAGTATTTTCATTAATTAAAGTAATGGGCGGATCATAAACATTATTAAACAATAAGCCGTTGCAGGATACTTCTTTATGATGCTTGAGTATGCAGAAAAAATCTGAATGAAAGTGAATTGCGTGCCCCTTTACTTCCTCAGCATCGTAAATTATAAAGGGTTGATAAGGTGAGAAAGATAAAAGTGCTCCGGCTTCAAAAGTGTATGCCGAAAAATCTACTTTTAGTTTACCATGGCCTTCTGTAATCCAGATCAGGCTGAAATAATTTTGTCGCTGTACATGATCAAAGGCATGCGCATCTTCAAACGAAAAAATCTTGAAAGCAAGATTTCCATTTTGTTCGTTGATCATGGTAAAAACAGTTTGATTTTGCATAACTATGCTAAAAATATATATCCCATTAGAGTTCTCAATCACTTAATCATTACAACTAAAGGAGGACAATCTGCAAAAAATTAGATTGCTTCGGTCGTGCCTCCCTCGCAATGACGCGAATTTTTATTTCAGGATTCTTCGCGAACAAGCATAAGACAAAAAGTAAAAAATTATGATGAGTCCAATAAAACAAAATATTTTACTTGACAATCATTAAAGTACACATAAGCATGGAGAACTGGGCTATCCAAATTCTCCATACAAGTATGCTCACTTGAATTTACTACTTACTGTTTAACCTGAGGCCAATTTTTTTCCGCAGCCTTAAGTAAGTTTGCTTCGTCTGTATTCCAGGCTTCTAAGGTGTTAAAATTAGATCCATTAAAAGGTCCGTTGAAAAACAAATACAATTTTCCTTCAACAATTTTAAAGGTCTCAGGATTAATGGGAAATTTGGTGGCTTTGGCGCCTACGCCCCAGGCACAATAACCATCATATTCGGGTAAATACTTTGAAGGGTTCTTAACAAATGCTTCCTTGTTTTCTTTAGTGGAAAACAGATAGGTGACTTTTTCATGCGTTGCCTTAAGAGCGGCATTACCTTTTACCGCTTTATTTGAAAAATAGGCCACAACATCATAGCCGCCAATGGCTATACCCTTATCATCAACGGGGGCTACTTGTGCATAGGCACTGATAATGCTCAGAGAGAAAACAAAAATGAGTACTGATTTTAGATTTTTCATATTATTTAAATTTAAGTTGTTACTAATTAAACTGAAGCGACTTCTGCATACGCATGAACCTCAGGAAAGTCTATTTGTGTGTTGGCCGCTTTATTGAGGTAATTGGTGAAAATGTTCAGTGCTACCTGAGCAATGATTTCACTTACTTCTCCATCACCATAGCCAGCGCCTTTTACTGCTTCTATATCGTGTGTGGAAACTCCACCCTTTTTAGTAACAAGCGCAGTAGCAAAATCCAGCGCAGCTTGAATTTTCGGTGAAGTGTTTTTACCCTCCCTGGCGGCTGTCAGGATTTCCTTATCAAGGCCTACCAGTTTCTCACCTATAAAAGAGTGTGCCGAAAGACAGTAATTACAGGCATTCAATTCTGCCACAGTGAGTGCAAGTAAAGCACTGGTTTTAGCACCTAGTTTACCGGCACTCAGGGCACCACTAAAGTTTAGATAGCCTTCCAGCACAGCCGATGAATTGCCCATGGTGCGCATCATATTGGGAACCATTCCCAATTTTTGTTGTACGGCATTAAATAATTCCTTGGTTTTACCTGATGCTTCATCAGGATTGAGTGCGTTCAAATTTTCCATGTTGTTTAGTTATTTCTTTTGTCGTTGTTGACGATACAAAAGTGGCGCTGCGGAAAGGCTTTCAACATGGACAAAGGGCGCACTTACATGGACAATTTTCTTAAATAGTTAAGATTATGGTATAAATGAATAAATATTCAGCTATTTTTGTGGCATGGCCAGACCCAAAGACGATAGCAAAATTGAAGTCATTTTTGAAGCAACCCTTAAAATTGTGCTAAAAACAGGCTTTAATGGACTAAAAATGGCTGATGTAGCCAAAGCTGCCGGTCTGGCTACGGGCACACTCTATATTTATTTTAAAAATAAGGAGGTATTGATTAACGAGCTATTCCTCTCTCTTAAAACAGCCAAAACACACCGCTTACTTTCAGCATACAATGTTAAAGACAGCTTTGAAGTAAATTTCAGAAACCTCTGGTTCAATTATTTAGAGTTAAGTCTGAAAGAACCAGAACGGATGCTCTTTATTGAACAATTCGCACACACTTCTTATCTGACAAAAAAAACGAAAGCCCTTGGCGATGAGTTGTTAAAACCACTGGAAGAATTCCTACAACAAGGCATTAAACAAAAAAAGATAATAAAATTACCTATCCAACTCTTGTTAAGCCAATTGATGGGACCAATTTATGAAATCGTAAAGCTGCACATGGACAAAAAAATAGTCATAAATAAAAATATAAAGGAAGACCTATACGACATTGCTTTAAGGGGAATAAGTATTTAAAAAAATTTAATCAATAAATGAACAAAAATTCACTCATTATGAAAAAAACAGTTGTCATCACTGGTAGTTCTTCCGGCATCGGAAAAGCAACCGCACTTTACTTTGCCGCAAAAGGCTGGAATGTAGCAGCAACCCTTCGTACTCCGGAAAAAGAAAGCGAGCTAACAAAAATCAACAACATAAAACTCTATGCCCTGGATGTTACCAGTAGTGCAAGCGTTGAAAATGCATTAAAATTAATCCAGAAGGATTTTGGCAGAATTGATGTGGTGGTGAACAACGCTGGTTTCGGAGCTGATGGTGTGTTTGAATCGATGAGTGATGAATTTATTGAGAAACAATTTAATACCAACGTATTTGGTTTAATGCGTGTGACTCGTGAAGCCATCAAAATGATGCGTGAACAAAAAGGCGGTAGCATCGTGCAGATTGCCAGTGTGGGTGGTCGGGTAGCCTTTCCGTTGTACAGCATCTATCACGGCACCAAGTGGGCGGTAGAAGGCTTCACTGAATCTTTGCAATATGAAATAGCACAATTTAATATTAAACTCAAATTGGTTGAGCCGGGAGCTATTAAAACAGATTTTTATGGGAGAAGCAGGGCATTTATTAAACCAGCCTATACCAATGCCTATGATACTTTAGTAAAGCAATGTGAGGCTGTTAGCATGGATGCCGGTGAAAAAGGTGCTCCAGCGGATGCCGTAGCTCAGGTAATTTTCAAAGCAGCAAATGATCAGTCAACAAAAATGCGTTACCCGATTGCTTACCCTGCCAATGTATTATTACCACTAAAAAGAATGCTGCCTGAGCGCTTATTCTTCTGGCTGGTAAAGCAAAGCTATAAGATTTAAAAAATCGAAATGAATATATGGAATTTATCAAGACATACTTCAGTGCTGAGAAATCAGAAAGTCTGATATTCATGGCAATAGGCATAGTGCTTATAGGATTTTCAACTTATGCCCTTGTTAAATGGGGCGAATCTTTTTATAAGGGATTTGCCATCCCTGCTATACTTGTTGGCGTCATTCAACTCGTAGTGGGTGGGACTGTCTTCTTCAGGACTGAAAAACAAGTAGTAACACTTGAAGCTTTATATCTAAAAAGCAAAACAGATTTTGTAATAGCTGAGTCCGATCGCATGAATAAGGTAATGAATAATTTCTCTATTTATAAAAAAATAGAGATAGCCTTTGTTATTGCAGGAGCCCTAATCATAATACTAGCTCCATCAAAAGAATTCTGGCTTGGCCTTGGAGTGGGTATGTTATTACAAGGTGCCCTTATGCTTACCGCTGACATTTTTGCTGAAAGAAGAGGGGAAAGTTACCAGACAGCAATTAGTAGTCAACTGTAGAATTTAACTTATGAAATGAAAGATACTTTCGCAGGATATTAAAAAATAGTACGATCTTTCGTGGATACTAAAATTTAGTACCAATACTATTCAATGTTGAAATCAATCTCCTATGAAATACCTGCCTCTTGTTATTGTATTTTTACTTGGCTGTAACAAAAAAGAAGATCCAGTTCCTGTTAAACTATACTTTCCTCCTAATAGCAGTAGCTGGGAAAGTGTAAGTCCTGCCTCACTTGGTTGGAACACAAATAAATTAGAAGAACTAAATACTTTTCTGGAAGACAATAACTCAAGGGCTTTCATCATTTTAAAAGATGGAAAAATTGTCGTGGAAGAATATTATGGAAAGCAGTTTGATAACGTTACTAATTTTTCAGCCAGTAGTAATTGGTATTGGGCTTCTGCTGGCAAAACACTTACTTCCGTGTTAGCTGGTATTGCAGAAGAACAAGGCTCATTAAACTTTGATGTCAAAACATCCGATTACCTGGGTACAGGCTGGACCTCCCTCACACCAACACAAGAAAATAAAATTACGGTCCGTCATCAACTTACCATGACCACAGGGCTTGATGATGCTGTAACTAATCCTGACTGTACTACACCAGCTTGCCTTACGTTTAAAGCAGAACCCGGCACTCGTTGGGCTTATCACAACGCACCCTATACCCTACTTGATGAGGTGATTGCGAGCAGCACAGGCAAAAGCCTGAATACTTTTTTGAATGACAATTTAAAAAACATCATTGGCATGGATGGACTGTATATTCAAACCGGTGATAACAATGTATACTACAGCACCGCCCGATCCATGGCTCGCTTTGGTCTTCTCTTATTAAATAAAGGCAAATGGAATGATGTACAAGTTGTATCCACCGAATATGTTGAACTGCTATCAACCACTTCGCAAAATCTAAACCTCTCCTATGGTTATCTGACCTGGCTGAATGGCAAAGCCTCCTTTATGGCACCGGGTTCACAACTGATCATACCTTCAGCGGTAACACCCGCTGCACCAGCAGATATGTTTGCAGCCATGGGTAAAAATGGTCAGTTAATTAACATAGTGCCTTCTCAAAATTTAATCGTGATCAGGATGGGTGATGTACCAGACAATTCACTAGTGCCCTTTTTGTTTCAGGATGATATCTGGGAGAAACTCAACGAAATAATTCTCGATTAATATTATTGTCGTAGCACAAACAGTATAAGTCAAAACAACAATTTTTTGCTAAATTGAATTAATGAAAATAGTAATGGTTTTAATGAGAGATGACGCAAAGCTGATTTCCCGCTTGGTTTTGTTCACCTTACTTATTTGGTCAATTACACCTGAACAAGGATATACTTATTCACCTGTTCAAAATAAAATTAACAAATCAGGTGGTGAACACATACTGCTTAACCTTGATTTAAATAAGCAAAACAATCTTAATTCTTCATCAAAGGAAAGCAATTACGCTGTAGAAAATCAATTACTGAACTTAAACCTCAACTCAGTTTGTGATTTTTTAAAACCATATTTACAGGTAAACGCTTTTCTCCGAAACACGTTTTATGTCAATCCGACCATAAACGCACCCTAGCAATTATACTTTTTACCCGATCAACTAAACTGAATATTTCTGTTCAGGTGTTGTCCTATTGCATAATTGTTAATCTCTATTTTTTATACCATGAAATCATTTATAGAAAGTGTTAAAAGACTTTGGTTCTTCTATTTAATTATCATTTTAGTAGTTGCCTGTATCATGATAATTGCCTTGTCCTAATCACTTGTACTTATATAAGTATCATCAGCATACCTGCAGATCAAATTCAGCAGGTATGCTTCTTTAAAGAATATTTGGAGCAATACTGCCAAATTGTAAGCGCCACAGAGATTTTTAAATAATTTTATCTTTTTAAAGCAGTTCAGGTAGATATAAATTCAACTAATTTATATAGCTGGGAATAACCGTTAAAGCAGATCCGATTTGAAAGGATAATACATGTCTTGTCCAAAAATCTATCAGCTGCTGTTTACTTTTGCTTTTGTTAGTTTGACGAATTATTTATTTTTTAAACAACAGCCACTCCTGAAATCAGTGGTGTCTAAATGGATTAGACAACAAATTAACCCAAGAATCTATTTGCTAAATAACTTTTCAAAAAAATAAACTAAATTTATCCAATACAATATGTAGATGCTTGAAAAGGAATTAGAAATTTTAATTGAAGAGCTTGAAGCTGAGAAGTATAATCTTCAATTCTTGATTGATACTGCCGTTAAGGAAAAAGAATATTTAACTGCGCATTTTCATAATGAGGCATTAAAGAAAAACGCAGCTCAACTTTCCATTTTGTACAGTCTATATGACAAATCATACACTGAAAAGAACAATAAAATAAGAGAAAGATCTCACTACTACCAGCTACTGAAACTCGAAGACGAGGAATCTGTTCAAAACTATATAGAGTCGAAAATTAAAGCCCTAAATGCAGCATTAGAACACTTGGAGGTAGATCAAGTCATTCCCATAAATGATGATCAACAAAATGTTTCATCGCATATCGATTTATTACTCGAGGGAAAGATTCCTGCCTTTAAAATAGTTTTATTCAAAAACAAACAAGTAATTATAGAGCTAAAAAAAGTTAAACAGGAAATCGTTATTAGTCTATCGGATAATAATCAGAGCATAAATTTTTTCATGAGCACTCAGCTTTCAAAGCTAAGCACCTTGGGTTTTGTTCAAGTGGGTCAACAAGCCACCTTACAATTAACATGGACTGATAAGGGAGTGGACATAAAAAGTCGCATCATGACTTTACTGTCTATTCTAACATTAGAAATATTTCAGTGTAACGGCTCTGATAGTCAAGCCTATATTGAACCAGCATAACCTTATCAAAGAGAAGTCAGGTAAACTAGTCAAGGAAGATCATGTTATAAATACTGACTACGGACATTCCTGTCATAATAAAAACTACAGCCCATCCCATTATCCTCATCCATGTAGCGTGTTGATAAGCACTTTGTGACAAGCGCTTTTTACTTGCTGCTACTAAGACAATTGTAAGTGCAATCGGTAAAATAAATCCATTTACCGCCCCTGCAATAATGAGTAAGCTAACCGGTTGTCCGACCAACATAAAAATAATTGTCGAAAGGAGAATAAAGCCGGAAGTAAAGTAACGCTGATTCCTTTCGATAAAAGGATGCAAGCTTCTTAAAAATGAAATAGATGTATAGGCACAACCTACCACGGAAGTAATGGCGGCACTCCACATCACTACACCAAAAAATTTATAACCAATGTTGCCTGCAGCTGTTTGAAAAACGGCTGCAGCAGGATTCTCCCTGGCTAAGGCAACTCCACCCACTACCACACCAAGTACTGCAAGGAATAAGATGATCCGCATTACACCCGTGATCACTATGCCACTCACGGCACTCCTTGTTACCTCTTTAAGATTTTCTGCTCCGCTAATACCTGCATCCAATAGGCGATGTGCACCTGCAAAACTGATATAACCACCTACAGTACCTCCTACCAGGGTTACAATGGCCAGCAGATCAATTTGTGCAGGCACGAAAGAATTTCTCGCGGCCTCTGCCAAGGGTGGATTCGATGAAATAGCAATGTAGAGCGTCAATAAGATCATAAGGACACCCAATGTTTTAGTGAATATATCAAGTGCTTTTCCGAATTCTTTCAACCAAAAAATAAAAAGCGCTACAGCTCCGCTTAGTAAAGCACCATAGCTTACAGGCATGCTGCTGATCACGTTCAATCCTAATCCACAGCCCCCCATATTGGCAACATTGAAAACCAAACCACCAAACACAATCAAACCTGCCAAAACATAACCAAGGCCAGGCACTACTTCATTTGCTAAATCCTGCGCACGTTTTTTTGTCATGGTTAATACCCGCCAGATATTTAACTGTACAACGATATCCAGTAGTATGGAAACTAAAATAACAAAGCCGAAACTGGCTAGCAGTTTCTCCGTGAATACCGTTGTTTGGGTAAGAAAGCCAGGACCAATAGCTGAGGTAGCCATCAGAAAAGCGGCCCCCAAAATAGCAGATGAGGTTTTTGTTTTAGTCAAGTTGTGGTGCGTGAATGTGAATCTGATTGCTTAATAAAAACTCATGGATAGCTTTCGCGAATGGTAAGGCGTGTACACCATCACCATGTAAACAAATTGTATCAACGGCTAAAGGAATTGATTTACCAGTATAAGATAAAACACTTTTATCCTTCACCATTTGCATTACCTGTCTGAGCGATTCCCTCTGATCACTTATCAGTGCATGCCTGGCAGTGCGTGGGGTAAGTGTTCCATCTTCCTGATAGGTTCTGTCAGCGAAAACTTCGTTAGCTACTTTTAAGCCTGCGCGTTTGGCCTGCGCTATCGTAGTGCTACCACTGAGGGCATAGATAATTAAATTTGGGTTCAGGTCTTTAATCACGCGGACAAGTACCTCACTCATACGTTGACTTTTGGCACTCATATTATAGAGTGCACCGTGTAGCTTTATGTGATGAAGATTCGCCTGCATAACATCACAATACTTTTGAATCAAAACAAGCTGATCCGCTATTAAATCATACAACTCATCATCATCAAGATGCATTTCAGTTCTTCCAAAATTTTCTCTGTCGCGAAAACCCGGATGTGCCCCAATGGCCACCTTATGTTGCAGGCAATACTCGATTGTGCGTTGAATAGTGCTTTCATCTCCGGCATGATATCCACAGGCAATATTAGCACTGCTGATGTAAGCCATCAGTGCCTTATCATTCGGCATACCTTCTCCCAAATCACAATTGAGATCTATGCTCAATGTTGTCATGCGATCAAATTGTTTGCTTTTAACTGATACCTTGCTCCGCTGGCTAATTGTTTTAGCCATCGCACTTGTGCAAGATAGGCTTCTTCTGCCACTGCCAAAGAAACTACTTCAAAAGAAAATACTTCACCAGGCCGTAATTGTGCCACAGCACCTCGGTCTGCACTGATGACATGGGCAATGCGCGGATAACCACCGGTTGTCTGATGATCGGCCATCAAAATAATAAGTTGTCCGTCAGGCAGAAGCTGTAAGGTACCAAAGCTAACAGCAGAAGAGACTAACTCATCCTTTACTTGTCTGCTTAGTTTTTCTCCCTTCAAGCGATAGCCCATGCGGTCACTCTCTTTACTAAGCACATATGAACCTCGAGTAAATACTTTTTGAGAAGCTTTCGTTTGCCAGTTCCATTCACTTCCCGTAATCACCCTTATTTTTTCTTTTGAGAAAGTTAATCCGCTGATATTGGCCCGCCAGGGTAATGTACTCGCCTCCGCTATTTTATTGAAAACTGTTTTGAAGTTTATCTCATCACCCTTTTTCAGTTTTCGTCCCTGCCAGCCACCAGCATTTATTTTTAAATTGGTGCTGTAGCTAGCCTTCCACCTGTCCAATACAAAGCCACCATGTACGGCCAGGTAGGCATAGTTTCCTGCTTTCCATTTTGTAAATGACAATACACACCCCTCCACCACAACAAAAGGCTGATGTACTGCCAGGGGCTTGTCATCAAGTATGGCTCCAAAATCAGCACCTGCCAAGCATAATAAAGCTGGCTGGTTAAAGTAGATCACAGGAGCAGGGAAGGAAAATTCTAGTACCGCTTCCGTTGTATCATTACCTACTAATGCATTGGCTACATGCATTGCAGCCAGATCCATAGCACCACTTACATTAATGCCAAGGTGTTGCAGGCCAAAGCGACCTTTGTCCTGGAAGCTGTCTTGTATACCTGCTTTATGAATACGTAGACTCATACCTGAATAGAAATAGCTTGTTCTTGCTGCATTTCATAAAATCTATTTTTATCAATTGCATAGAAATGCACTTCATCACCCGGTTGCAATAATACAGGTTCTTCTTTTTTAAGATCAAACATATTAAAAGGTGTGCGCCCGATGATATTCCAGCCACCCGGTGAATCGAAGGGATAAATACCTGTTTGAAAGCCTGCAATGCCTACGCTTCCTTTGGGCACTACTGTTCGAGGCTTGTCTAGTCTGGGTGATGCAATGCGTGGATCAACACTGCCCATGTAAGCAAAGCCTGGCAGGAAACCAATCATATAGACAAAGTAACTTTTTTCAGTATGCAAAGCGATAAGCTCTTCTTCGGTAAGTTTCATGCGTTTACAAATATTCAAACTGTCTAAAGCAAACTCAGGATGGTAGCAAACAGGAATACGTACTCTCCTTTGCTCCTTAACCTGAGTTTCCGTGGCCAGTTCTGCAAGAGCCTTTATCTTTTTTACTTGTACTTCATAAGGTGATCCATACTGTTCAGCAAGTTGCTTTGCATCAAACACAACCGTTACAGAGGCATAAGCCGGAATAATATCCAGCCAGGATGGATCGGCATTTTTGTGCAAGGTATGATAAAGTGAATAAACCGCCTTGCTCAGTTCCTGGCTTATGCTGTTACCAAAACTGACTACAATGGCTTGGTCGCCCAAAGGATGAAAGACTAATTCAGGGTTCATGTCGTGCTAAAAGATACGCTAAAAAAAATTCTATCTATATATTCTACAAAAATGAAACATATTAATTACTTTCACGTTTGTAGAACTTATAAATCCTCAGTCATGAAAGGAAATTATCTTGGTGAGTTAGAAGAATTGGTTTTGCTAACCGTGGGTGTACTCTATCCAGAAGCCTATGGTGTTGGCGTGATGGACGAACTGGAAAATCAGACCGGACGAAGTCTCAATATCAGTGCAGTACATGCTGTACTTACCCGATTAGAGGAAAAGGGCTATGTGAAATCAAAAATGGGAGATCCCTCGCAAGAACGTGGTGGACGCAGGAAAAGAATTTTTCTCCTAACAGCAGCCGGAAAAAGGGCGCTTGAAGAAGCAAACGAAATGCGCAACCAGCTTTTCAATCAAATACCAAAAATTGCTCTTCAATTCAGCCATTAGCAGATGGCGGTTAACTAATTATGCAAGACCAATTGGATGAAATCACAAATAACTAATAACCAACAACGATCAACCACACCTCCCAAATGGGCTGATCGTTTTTTAATGTGGTACTGTCGTGCTGATTTGTTAGAGGAGATCCAAGGCGATGCTTATGAAATCTACTATAGACAGTCTAAAAATAACAAGTGGTTCGCTGACCTCATGTATTGCTGGAATGTGATCCGATTTTTCAGATTAAAGAATATTCGCAAACGAAAAACCTATAGCTCATACGTTAACCTGATTCATTTTATGATTATCCTTAAAAGTTATTTTCGATCTGGTTTACGCAATATAACGCGTCACCTTACGCACTCTACCATTAATATAGCAGGGCTTTCTCTCGCTATTGGTTGTGCCATTAGTATTTTTCTGTTAATTGATTCATTTTATAACTTAGATAATTTCCATGAAAAAGGTGACAGGCTCTTTTTGTTAACAAGCGAAGTAAAGTCAGGTGACGAAACTGAAACCTGGGCGCGAACACCTTATCTATTAGGACCTGCGCTGCAAACCGGGCAGACTGGTGTTGAATCGATCGTGCGTATTCAGCGCATCAGCGATTTGAGTGTACGTTACAATGAGCATGTATTCTCTGAAAACGTTTGGGCTGTCGATAGCACCTTCTTTGATGTATTTAGTTATCCGATTTTATCAGGCGCTACGAAGCCACTGAGTGATAAAAAAAGTATAGTGTTAAGTCACGAAAAAGCCATTCAATATTTTGGCACAAGGGATGCGATTGATAAAGAACTGTCTGTCAAATTTTCATCAGGAGAAATTATCACGTTCAGGGTAAGTGCCGTTGTGGACAACCTACCCGATAAGGCAAGTATGCATTTTGGTTTTCTGATCCCAATCGAGTATTGGGAAGAACAGAAAAGTGATGGTGTCATTAATTGGGCATCTTGGTCGAGGTCTACTTTTGTTGTAATGAAGGAAGGACATGACCCTTCTTCCTTAGAAAAATTACTTGTTCCGTATCAAAAACTTCAAAATGAAGCTAATACCAGGTTTCAGGTTAGAGATATTAACTTTACTCCCATCTCCGATATGGCATCAGAAAGTTATGCCATCGTTGATAGCTTATCCTGGGATTTACATCCTGTAACTATTATCGCAGTGGGTACCATCGCGGTGTTTCTTTTGCTTCTGGCCTGCTTCAATTATATGAATGTAGCCATCGCATCGGTGTCCCTTCGATTAAAAGAAATTGGTATTCGAAAAGTGATTGGCAGTAATAAATCGCAGGTAATTCTTCAGTATATGGTAGAAAATCTTGTGCTTTGCGCTATCTCATTGATCACTGGCGTTGTGCTTGCTTATTTATTTCTTGTGCCAGCCTTTAACTCATTGTATCCCATCACCATTCCCTTTTCTTTCTCTTCTACCTCAACCATGCTTTGGTTTTTTGGTAGTGTGTTACTAGGCATAGCTTTACTGTCCGGTGCATATCCATCCCTGTATGTTTCCTCATTTAATGCCGTTCATATTTTAAAAGGGAAAGAGAAATTTGGAAGTAAAAGTCTTTTCAGTAAGGGCATGCTGGGTTTTCAGTTTGTGATTTCTTTCACTACTATTATTTTCTCACTACTCAGCATCAGCAACAAAGATTATTTTGAAAAGAAGGATTGGGGATATGATTACCACGATGTGAGTTATTTTCCTATTCATGGAAAAGAACAATACCTGGCGTTGAGTGATTTGTTGTCGCAGCAAAAGGACGTTATCCGTTTTGCAGGAGCGGCTTCACATATCGGTGTGGATGATGAGTTGACAAACGTACAGGGAAATGACATCAATTTTCAGGCTACGCGATTTCCTATAGGATTTGACTATTTGGAAACCATGAACATACGATTAAAAGAAGGCCGCTTTTTTAATGCTGATACTGAATCTGATCGGTATGCTTCTGTTGTAGTCAATGAAGCTTTTGTAAGAAAAATAGGCTGGACAGATCCTGTAGGTCAGCAAATTACTTTTCATGGAATGAATTTTACCGTTATTGGTGTGGCATACAATTTCTATTATGAAGATTTTGATAAACCACTTGACCCGGCCATCCTTCACATAGACACAGAGGAAAGTTTCAATTTCTTTGTGGTGAGTAGTGAGCAGGGAAGCTCTGATAAGATTGTAAAACTCGTTCAAAGTAATTGGAGCACTCTTGCACCCGATGATCCTTATCTTGGGGCAACACAAAAAGAAGTTTTCGCCAGTTTCTATAACAGCAACAAGTCTGATAGTAAGATCATGTATTTTATTTCCATGATTGCCCTTGTGCTGGCCTGTATGGGACTATTCGGATTGATCTCTTACAACCTCTCCAGAAGGATGAAAGAGTTTAGTATAAGAAAGATTTTTGGTGCTAACTCTTTTACGATTTTCAGATTAATGAGTCAGGAATATATGATCGTAATCGCTTTTGCTTTTATGATGGGTACAGTGCTTGGCTATTACCTCATTTCAGCACTAAATGTGGCCGTTTACCCGGATCACATTCCGTTAAAATCCTGGCCAGTGCTGGCAACATTTGTATTAATGCTTATCTCATTGGCTTTAACTATTATTTCTCAGCTATTCAGAGTGGTAAAGGAAAATCCGGTAAAGACGTTGAGGGCCGATTAAATGAATAATTCGTTTATGTGTTGATTCGTTGATAATGTTAGTTGCCTTCACGCAACTTATCCAGCATACGGTTAAGTTCCTTAGCTTCGGTCTTACTCAACTTATCCATAATGCCTTTCATCAAGCCTGCCTCAGCATCTAACTTCTTGAGTAAAGTCAATCCTTTGTCTGTAATAGAAATATCCACCTGTCTTCGATTGTCTTCACATATCTCTCGCTGCACCAGATTTTTCTGTCTCAGTTTTTCTACAAGCCTTGTGCAGTTGCTGCTCTTATCAATCATGCGACTGGCCACTTCGGAGAGCATGAGTTTTTTCGGGTGACTGCCCCTTAGTATGCGCAGCACGTTAAATTGCTCCGGTGTGATGTCGTATTTTTTTAGATAGGAGGCGTTTATACTATGCAACCAACTGCTGGTAAACATGATGTTGATAGCAGCCTTATGCTGCTCGCTGTGAAACTTGTCCTGCTTAATATCCTCCTCTAATGACATATTGCAATAACGTGAAAATACAACCAATTGTTGTATCTACAAGTATTTAGAACGAATTATCCTTGCATTGCTGCTCAGATCATTTCATTTTTGAAAGATAATTGATAAAGTTTTGATAGAACGATTTAACAGGTTAGCACGCGGTATTATTTTTTTTAGACATCACCTGAGTGACAAACAATTTCTGATTGTCAGCAGTATAGTGGTGGGGCTCTTATCAGGTGGCGCTGCCGTTATTTTGAAATCAATCGTACACAGTATTCAGCATTGGGTAGAACGCTATTCGTACGAAGATTTTTTCATGGTAATCTTCTTCCCGCTGGTGGGCATTGCCTTTACTGTGCTGCTTATCAATACTGTTTGGAAAAACTCTTTCAAAAAAGGCAGTGCTGAAATTACTTATGCCATTACTAAAAAATCAAGTCAGTTACCCATAAGTCAAACGTATTCGCACATTATTACCAGTGCCATTACTGTTGGCTTTGGGGGCTCCACCGGTTTGGAGTCTCCTATGGTAAGCACAGGTTCTGCCATAGGTTCCAATGTAGCACGTGCTTTTCGGTTGTCATATAAAGAAAAAACAATCTTGTTGGCTTGTGGTGCGGCTGCCGGTATTGCAGCTGCCTTCAATTCGCCAATAGCCGGTGTGTTGTTTGCTATTGAAGTGTTGTTAGCTGACATCAGCGCTGCTGCCTTTATTCCATTAATCATTGCTGCGGCAACAGGCGCTTTGCTGGCTAAAATTGTTTTAACGGAAGGCGTTTTGCTCACCTTTACACTGGTATCGCCCTTCGATTATCACAACACGCATTACTATTTACTCCTCGGACTTCTATCTGGCTTTGTTGCTTTATATTATGCCAAATCATTTGAGTTTGTCCATGATTTAATGAAGAACATCAAAAAAACATGGCTGAGGGTATTGATTGGTGGTGTACTCTTGGCAGGTTTAGTTGTGCTGTTCCCCTCCTTATTGGGTGAAGGTTATGAATCAATCAAAAGTCTTTCTAACCTGAATACCCAAACCATTTTTGACAGAAGTATTGTTTCACATTGGGTAAGCAGTGAATATGCTATCCTATTATTTTTAGGTTTAGTAATTTTGCTTAAGTCAGTAGCAGCAGCCATTACCATTGGTAGTGGTGGTAACGGAGGTAGCTTTGGCCCCTCACTTTTTATGGGTGCTTATCTGGGTTATGTCTTTGCACGTTTACTTAACATGCTAATAGGCACGGACATTCCAGAAGTAAATTTCGCTCTGGTGGGAATGGCGGGGATGCTCAGTGGTGTATTTTATGCGCCCCTTACGGCTATATTCCTGATTGCTGAAATAACAGGAGGCTATGGCTTAATTATTCCCCTCATGATTGTTTCGGCCATTAGCCTGGCCGTTGCTAATTACTTCCAACCAAAAAGTATGGAAGGCAAAAAGCTGGCTAAACTCCTTAATGCATCCATCGATGATCGCGATCAGTATTTATTAAGTCGCTTAGACTTGTCGCAACTGATTGAGACCAATTTCCTAACCATTAAACCAAACGAAAACCTTGAAGCCTTGCGCAAGATTATTGCGGCTTCTACCCGAAACACTTTCGCTGTAGTAAACGATGCGCAGGAATTGGTAGGTATTATACAATTGGATGATGTGCGTCAGATTATTTTTTCTACCGAAGCAGCCGATACCCTGGTAAAAGACCTCATGAGTATTCCTTCGGGTGAGTTATGCCTGCAGGACAACCTGCAAACGGCTCTCAAAAAATTTGATTCCACCGGACTTTGGAATTTGCCTGTAGTAGATAAGAAGCGCTATGTAGGCTTCGTATCAAAGTCTTCTTTACTGGCAAGGTATCGCCATGAGTTGATTCGTTCAGTGTAATACTTATTTCTCCAGACAGCCTTCGTAAAAGAGGTTCAGCTTTTGTACCTCAGCATTAAAAAGTTTGTTTACTATGGCAGGATCAGTAAAGATAAGTTCTCTGGCAGCCTGCATTGAGACTGCTGCAATAATGATCATCCCCTTTTCGGCATATCGCGCTCCTAGTTTAATAGTCCCGTTCTTGCGCCACGCAGAGAGATTGGAGGAGTGCTCTTTAAAAAAAATTTGCTCATTTGGTTTTTTCCCAACATCCCAGGCGCTACCTGTGGTATAGGTAACTATGTATAAACTGTCTTGTGTCGATTGAGACTGCGCTCTCAACTGTAGGCCTGGCAATATTGCCAATAGGATTAATTTAATGCAAAGTCTCATATATAAACAGGAAGGGGTAAGCGTTAAACTAATAAGATAACGATAACTAAGATACTATTCAGCCTTGACTTGCGACTAACCCAGATTTGGGGAAATAAAAAAGCCCCAGTTTCCTGAGGCTTTGTGGGAGTTGAGGGATTCGAACCCCCGACCCTCTGCTTGTAAGGCAGATGCTCTGAACCAGCTGAGCTAAACTTCC
>VFQM010000912.1_pt1 | contig 28893 bp, 21 predicted proteins | sample 3512391 | NCBI WGS metagenome assembly VFQM01 (sample SAMN10412369, study PRJNA504923) | tailings metagenome | isolation source: Replicate 1 from Balatoc abandoned mine | place: Philippines
ATATGCTCCGTGCACCGTCGAAATCTTCTACGGACATAGAATCGATGGCGAGACCCAGTGCGGCCTGATGAAAAACAGCACACAATGAACTGTGGTTTTCTGGAAGCAAAGCTCGACCGGCCGAGTCGCCGGTCAATTGAGACGCAACTCTCAGGTGGATATCTTGCGAAGAGAAACATTCTTGCCCCCGAGCAGACAGCTCTGGATTGGCAATATCTTCAGCGCCGCAAGCCGCTATTGATGCCGCAAGCAATACCGAGACAAACAAATTCATAGCGCCATAAGCTAAGCCATTCATTTTTGCCCTCGCAAATACTTCGCCAAGTCCACGTGCATCTGCACCCAGTCCTTCGCAATATTACTCCAGTTCGCCCTGAGTTCGACCTGAGGAGATATATATCCACCGACAATCGGCCCAAATTCGGCAACGGGCCTGAACTTCCATCTTTCGCCCGCTTGCGCCTCATAGCCTGCTGCTCCAGCAATAGATATGAAACGACCGCGCGCATCTACATCAATTCTCAATGAGCCCCAACGGCCTCTCCAGTCACCCTCATACGCCCCTTTTGCAGCGAGTAGTGTAAATGATCCAGAGACAAGCCCTCTCGCCTTGAGCCCGTCCGTTCCCGCATAGGCGCCCCCATCTACCGAAATTGCGGTGGAATAACCAATACCAAATTTAACCTTCCCATGATCGCCAAGGTCTTTATCAAATCGAATGAGAGTTACATTTGCTTCTGCAGTCCCTCTGCCATGGAAACCGATCCCTTCCTTGCCCCAGAGACCGCTTAACCGGCCTTCGGCTTGCGCAAAGGGCTCGGGGCCGCTCAAGTAGGTACCATTAAGGAAATTTGCCCAGGCACCCAATCCGTAGTGCTCTTGCACCCGGCCTAGATTTACGCGATCGCTAAGCAGCGTGGTGCTTCCTGCATTACGGGTCTTGGCGTCATAGAAGACAAATTCCCCTTTAGGAAGAAAACCGCCATCGAATGTCACCCCATACGTCATGGGGCTGTTCCTGGGTGGAACTACTCTACGCCTAGGAGGCCCGCTACTGCCCCCACCAAAAAGTTCGGGATGCGTATCCTCAAACATCCTCCTGTCGAAAGCTTGATCATAGTACCTATCTTTACCGCCATATGCTTCGAAGAATGCCTCGTCCGGATCGACCAGTTCGCCTTGAGGGCTCCGCGCAGCTTCTTCGTTGATTAATGCCTGACCCGGGTAAATGGTCGATGATGTTGGACCGGTGTTCACGACAGGCGACCCCATCGCCTGAGGCCTCCAGGAGCCAGCGATACGTGACAATGACCCGCCCACTTCTACCGCATGGACAGCTAGGGCTGCCGCATTTTCGGCCAGAACAGCCGATAGGCCTCGCCCACCACCAAACATGTCAAGTACGCTCGGGACAGTTTCCTGGGAATTGGCTTCCACTCCCAACTCTCCGTAACGATCCGCTCCACGCTGGGCAATGGCGGCCAGACCGAAGGGGTTCAGACCTCCTTCACCCCCGTTCGTCAATTCCTCGTGGCTCAACAGAGGCTCACGCGCTTTCTCCGCCCGCCGCTCCGCCAACCCCACTGTGATTTCGTTGGCAATGGCATTGCCGAACGCGTCCATCAGGATCTGACCCCAGTTTTGCTTGCCTTGGCCGAATAGGCGGCCCGCCGTGGCTCTGGCCGCGCCATCGATGAAGCTTTCCGCCACGCCCTGCAGGCCGGTCGCGCCCGCGCCCCCGCCCTCAAGGAAGGGCACGCGCCCCTTCAGCTTGGCCGACGCATAGGACCCGACCACACTAGCTGCCACCGCGCTCCAGCTGAACCGGGTATCCCGGCCCACCAACGCATTGGCGACCACGCCGCCGGCATAGTTGCCCACGCCCTGGAGCACCCGGCCCATCGTGGTCAGCTGGCGAATGTCGTCGACGGTCTTGTAGGTCAAGCCCGACTGGGCCGCCCGACCCGCCCCCTTGAGCCCCTCAGCCAGACCGGCGGAGAGCGCGGACGTGATGCCGTCGTACGCCACGGTGCGCCAGCTGAAGCTGGCCAGGCCCAGGGCACTGGCGGCGCCGCGCACCACCGCGCTGGCGGCGGTCGCCACGATGCCGGTGGCGGCCATGGTGGCGCCCGTGCCGACGACGGCGGCGCCCATCGCACTGGAGATGTGCGGCGCCAGCATGGGGGCATAGATCGATACGATCGCCACAATGATGATCGTGATGATGGCCTCGACCGGGTTGCAGGACTGCTGCGGCGGCGGAATGAACGGCAGGCTCGGCGTCGTCGCCCCGGTCAGCTCGCCCGGGTCGTACGGCCGGAACGTGTTCGCGTCGTTGGTGACCGTCTTCACCTGCGGCAGCGCCAGCGTGGTGCCCGCTGCGAGCGCGTCCTGCGCCTCCAGGCCGTTGGCGTCCGCGATCACGTACCAAAGGCTCTCGCTGCCGTAGGCCCGCCGCGCCAGGCTCTGCAGCGTATCGCCCTGCATAACCTGGATCCGCCCCTGCCCCAGCTGCGAGTTCGTGAAACCCGTCAGGTTACCCAGGCCCATGAAGTCCAGGCCCGCCTCGCTCACCGAGGCGATCTGCTGGCCCGCCACGTAGGTGGCCCGGGTGGTATCGGCCTTGTCGTACAGCGCCTCGCGGGCGCTCTTGCCCAAGGCCGTCCACTGGGTGGCGTTATAGACGTGCTGCCAGCGGTTGAACAGCGCCGTGCCGCCTTCGTCCTTGCCCTGCTTCCAAGTGCTGCTCTCGTAGTATTCGTACCGCCGCAGCAGGATCTGGCCGTCGCCGTTGTAGGCCAGCTTGCGCCGCGAGATCAGGTCCGGGCCGTCCTTGATGACGGTGGTGTCCTTGATCAGGTCGCGGCGGCCGGCGGCGTCGTAGCGGCTTTCGGTCGAGCTGGCCTTGAAGGTGGAATTGGAGCTGCTGCCGGTGGCCTTGCCTTCCAGGAAGCTGTCGCGGGCGACGTAGCTCAGGGTGAAGGTGTGGGTGTAGGTGGCCGCCTGCAGGGCCGTATACTGGCCCCAGGCCTCCCAGGCGGTGGCGTGGCGGATGAAGCGGTAGGTGGTGAGCCGGCCCAGGCTGTCGTAGCCGCTGGCGTTGCCGGCGGTCGAATACAGGACCTCCTCGAGCTTGGTCAGGCCGGCGGCGTTGGTTTCGTCCCAGGAGTATTGGTCGCCCGCGCCCAGGTTCACATACCACGTGTCCTGCGGTCGTCCATCGTACTCGTAGTACTCGTTGGGCAGCGGCGCCGGGGTGGTCTGTCCGTTGCGGCCCCAGGTGGTCTGGGCGGTGAGCCGGCCGTCATCGTCGTAACTATAGACGACTGCACTCCTTACCATGCCCAGCAGAGAATGATCTTCCTTGGAGTTGAGTTCCGGGTTGTAGTAGCGCGCCGTGTCTCCCGGCCCAAAGTACTCCACCCGCTGGATCAGTCGGCCGGCCGCATCGTACCGACTGGTGGATCGGACAACCGCATCGTCCGCGCCCGACTGCATCGCCTGAACCACGACCTGGCCGCGCTGGTCGTAGGTCATGATGTCCGAAAGGGTTGTGGCGCCGTGGGCGGTTGTCCGACGGATCACGCGGCCCAGTTGGTCGTATATGTTTGCGAAGCTCGTATTGGTCCTATCCAGAGATTGCGGAGTGATCACGATTTCGCCCGAGACCAGCTTGCCGTCGCCGATCAGCACCCGGTTCTCGGCGTCGTAGGTGTACCAGCCCTCCTGGGTCAGCGGCGCCGGGCCGTAGCTGCTGGTGATGGCGGCCTTGCGGCGGTTTCCGGCGGCATCGTAGGCATACTCGACCGCCAGTACGCGCTGCTGGCCGATCCCACGGCTAAGGTCATCCGTGGTGACGGTGGCGATGCGGTTGTGGCTGTCGTAGGTGATGCGGGTTTCGACGTTGACGCCGACCTGCTCGCTCGTGCCCAGCTTGTAGGTCTTTTCCAGGGTGCGGTTGCCCGCCGCGTCGTACTCGTATTCGGTGTAGTCATTGGCCGACAGCTGCACGCGGCGGACCAGGCCATTGGCGTAGTAGGTGATTGTCCGATCCAGCGATACATGGGTGTCGGTTCCGCCAACCACCTGGTAGAACAACTCTCCCGACGTCTCCCCCGATAGCCGGCCTGCGCTGTCGTAGACATAGTTGTAGTCGACGCCGGCGAGGTCGTCGTGGTCCACCAGGCGCCCGTGAATGTCGTACTCCCAGGTCTGACTCACCTGAGAACCGGTGCCCGGCGCGTAGATCTCCTTCTTGCGATTGCCGGCGTAGTCATACTCGTACTTCTTGGTCAGCCCGGTTGGCGACTCGCTGTGCAGCAGCAGGCCGCGCGGATCGAACACGAACTTGCTGATCTTGCCCAGCGCATCGGTCACGCGGATGCGGTCGCCGTTGCCGTTGAGCAGGTAGGTCTCGATGGCCTGCTGCGTCCGGGTGCTGCCGGCGGCATTCAAGTAGTCGCCGATGGCCACGACCCGGTCGTTGCGGTCGTAGCTGCGCGTGGTCAGGTAGCCCAGGGCGTCCTCCTGCACGCGGTTGCGACCGTTGGCGTCGTAGGCGTAGCGGGTCGCGTAGCCGTGCCCGTCCAGGCTCCTGGTCATCCTTCCGGTTGCGTCGTACTCGTTCCGGTCGATATTGCCGTTGGCATCGCGCACGCCAATCAGCCGGCCGTTGGCGTCGTACCACCACTGCGTCTCCGGCATTTCGGTCGCGCTGCTTCCGTCGGCGTCCACGACGGTCACGCTGGGCGCTACCTGCCTGATCACCTGGTCGCGGTCGTTGAAGACGCGGGTGGTGGTGTTGCCGCGCGGATCGGTCTCCGAGACGACGTTGCCCCAGCGGTCGAAAGTCCGCGACATCGTGCTGGTAAGGCTGTCGTTGGACGTGTGCGAAGGCAGCACGGTGGAGGTTGCCCGGCCCAACGCGTCGAGCACGGTGCGGGTGGCGATGCTGGTGGTCGGGTCACGCAGCTCGGCGACCTGGTGGCCGGCCAGGTTGTAGCGGTAGCGGCGAGCGACCCCGGCCTCGTCGGAGGAGACCAGGTTGCCGACGCCGTCGTAGACGTAGGAGATTGTCTTCTCGGCGTTCGACAGGTCCGGGTAGATCCAGGCCTTGGTGACAATCTCGCCGAAGGCGTTGTAGGCGACGGCCGCGGCGCCGTCCGCCGTGTCCACGCCGCCGATGACGCGGCATTCGTAGTGCTCAATCTGCCGGCCCAGGCGGTCGTAGCTGTAGAGATCCTTGATCCGGGTGGTACCGCCCTGGCCGTCGCTGAGGTCGTAGAAGGTGACTGTGGTCTGGTCGTTGGCGCTGTGAAGCGTGTAGACGCTGTGCCCCTCCGCATCCGTGGTCGCCACCGCGCGGCCCTGGTAGTCGTAGCGTACGAAGGTCGTCTGGTCGGCGGCGTCCGCTGTCACCGTGCCACCCTGCACGCCCAGGGCGGGTCGGTAGACACGCACGACGTTGCCGAAGGCGTCGTAGTCCATTCGCGCGTAAGGCAGGGCCGACACGTACAGCGAGGTGCTTGTCAGGCCCTTGGTGGTGGACAGCAGTTGCGACTGCCAGTCGGCCGCCAGCACGCTGCGCGCGGCTTCGGTGACGCTGGTCAGCCGGCCCAGGGCGTCGTAGGTATGGGTGGTGGCGACGCCATCGGCCGTAACGGTAGTGTTTCGGCCTTCGGCATCGTAGGCCCAGGCGGTGACGACATTGCGGGTATCGTTCGCCCCCGTGGTTGCGTCCTGGAACAGACGCACGAAGGTTTCGCTGGTTTTGCGGTTCAGTGCGTCGTAGGTCCAGACCACGGTTCGGTCGTAGCCGCTGGCCAGGTTGCCGGCGGTAGGCCCGGACGGCGGTGTGCCCGCCGCCAGGGGGCCGCTGACGCGGTTGGCATATTCGGTGCGCGAGGCCTCGCGGCCAGCGGCATCGTAGGTCCAGGTGGTGAGGTAGTTCTCTGCGTCGACGGTGTGCGTCCGCCGGCCCAGGCTGTCGTACCAGTGACGGGTTTCGGCCCAGGTGCTTCCCTCCAGCAACTTGCGCTCGAGCCAGAGATTGCCGGCGTCGTCGTAGTGGAACGTCGTCTCGGGCGTGCCGGTCGAGCCGGCGCCGGCATTGTTCCAGTAGGCGATGTCGCTGTATGCGCCGATGGCGTCCAGTACATGGGACTGCACCGAGGACTTGCGGCCCAGGAGGTCGTAGGCGGTGACGAGGACGCGTCCGCCGGTGGGGTCGAACCCATCAATGACCGACGTCCAGTCGGCGAGCGTGTAGGTGCCGCCGCTCATGCGGTTCGTCGGCTCGCCCGAACCCAGGCGGTCCGCATGCCTCAACAGCACGGTCTGCCGGCCACCGGCGTCGTAGGCGTACGAGGTGACGTAGCCCTCGGCATCGATATCGTGCAGGACCCGGCCCAGCTGATCGTAGGCCTTGTAGGTGTACGAGCCACGGGCGTCCTTCTGCCGGACGGCGCGCCCCAGCGCGTCATAGGCCACCTCGATGGTGGTCGCCGGAATGGTGTCCACCAGGGCCAGGGTGCTGTCATCGATGCGCCAGGCCCGCGGGAAGGTAGTCTTGATCTGGTTGCCGCGGCTGTCGTACTCGTAGGTGGTGGTTCGCCGCTCGTTGGCGTTCGTTGCATCGGCGTTCTCGGTGCGGGTGAGCACGTTGCCGAGCGCGTCGTAGGTCATGCGGGTCGCCAGACGCAGGGTCGCGACCTCCATGCCGGTGCCGGAGAGCCCGGTGTAACGGAACACTTCGATCGCCGGCGCCTTTTCCTCCAACAGCCGGCCGGCGGCGTCGTAGCTGTAGTTCCAGGTCTTCTCGAGCTTGTTGGTGTACGAGACCCGGTTGCCGACGGCGTCGTAGCCGAAAGCCTCATCGTGGCCGAGTGCGTCGGTGACGCGCACGAGGCGGCCGGCGTCGTCATATTCGTTCAGGGCGGTCCGCACGTGGGTAACGCCGGTGAGCGCAGTGGCGATCGTGCCAAGGGCAAAGTCCGCCGGCGCGATGGCGGTGTTATATCGGCGAGTCTCTACGACCTGGCCGAGCGCGTCGTACCGTCGTTCCTGCACGATACCCAGGTCATCCACGGAATAGCGCAGGCGGCCGAGGCGGTCGTAAGCGTGGTTCGTGCGCTGTTGATCGGTGGCGGTGGCACCCGACAGCTGCGCAGCGGTGGAGGCGACGGTCGCCGCCGGGTCGAAGTCCACCGTCAGAAGGTGGCGGATCTCGGCCACCACCCGGCCTTCGGCGTCGTACCGGTACTCGACAGCATGGCCGTCCGTCGCGTCCTTCCGGGCGACAAGAAAGCGCAGGTTCCCGGCTGCGTCGAAGACCTTGTAAGACTGCGGCGCCGTCGCTTCCTGCGCCGTGACGAGGCCGGTAAGGGTCGCCAGACCGGTGGCGGCCGTGGCGGCGGTGACATCGCCCCGCAGCAACAGCTCGCCCTGGAGCGTGGACGATACGTTCACCCCTTCGGCGTAGTCGATGACGTGGCTGGCGCGGCCAGCCGCGTCATAGCGCACTTCGCGCACGGCGGCCAGCGTGTCGTCGTAGGGCGATACGGTGAAGCGCAGCTTTCCGCCGGCGTCGTAGGCGCGGTACTCGATCTGGTCGGCCACGTCGGATGCCAGGCCATCAGCCAGGGCGACGAACGTGGCCAGGTTCCCGGTTCCGCCGGCGGCCAGCGCGGTGACCTGCGGGCCGCTGAGCGCCAGGGGGCTGGCATAGCGGCGCGTGCCTACCAGGCGGCCGGCCTCGTCGTACCAGTGGCGCGTGACCGCGACGGAAGGCGTGGGTGCGCCCGCCGCGCTCAGGGGCAGCAGGGTCAGCGCGAGGCGATTGGCCTGGTCGTAGACGTAGCGGGTGATGTTGCCGGCGGCGTCGGTGCGGGCGATGACGTTGTCGGCCGCATCGTAGGCGTAGCTGGTGACGAGGTTGAGCTTCGACACGCCGGCGTCCACCGTCTCGCTGGTGCGACGGCCCAAGGCATCGTAGGTGTAGGCGATAGTGCGCTGGACGGCGGTTCCGTATCCTTCGGTCACCGACAGCTGCTGGCCGGCGGCGTCCCAGGCGTAGCGCGTTTCGAGCTGAAGGCCGCCCGGGCCGGCATCGCGCACGCTGCTGAGCACGCGCCCTTCCCGGTCGTAGCTGAGCGTGGCTTGGATGCCCGCAGGATCGGTCACGCTCAGTTGGCGGCCCTGGGCGTCGTAGGTCCAGGTGGTGACCAGGTTCAGGCGGCCGCTGCCGGCGTCCTCGGTACGCGTCAGGCGCCGACCGGCGGCGTCGTAGGTGTACTCGGTGCGGGCGCCGGCGCCGTCGCCGGCCACCGTGGCCACCAACAGGCCGCGCTTGTCGTACTCGGAGGTAATGTAGTGGCCCAAGGCGTCGGTGACGCGCACCTGGCGGCCGCTGCGATCGTACTCGTACAGGGTTTCGCCGCCGCCGGGGGCGATGATCTTGACCGTTTCGCCATGGCGATTTCGCTGCGTCGTCATCACCAGACCATCGGGCGTGGTGACGGCGATGCTGCGGTTGCCGTCGTCGTAGGCGTAGGCCGTCGCCTGGCCAAGGCCGTTGGTCTGCGTCAGTACGCGACCGTAAGCATCGTAGGTGGTGGCGGTGGTTTCGGTGCGGGCCGCACCGTACAGGCCGGTGTAGGTGGCTCGGCTGGTCGACACCAGGCGCCCCATCCGGTCGTAACCGAGGCCGGTGACGACGCCGCGGCCGTCGGTGGCCGACACCACACGACCGAATGCGTCATAGGTCTGGGACGTCGTCCTGGCCGCGGCCGCGCCGAAGGCGTCCACCTGCTGGACCTGCAGTCCGCGACGGTCGTAAGTGTAGGTGGTGGTGCTCTCGGCGCCGGTGCCGGCGGCGCGGGTGGTGGAAGCAAGTTGGCCGAGGGCGTCGTATCGCATCACCGTCAGGCCGGACTGGGCATCGGTCTGCTGGACCAGCAAACCGCGCGCGTCATGGAAGTACTGGCGGCGCGTATCCACCGTCGCGTTGTAGCTCAGCCCCGCGATGGCGGTCTGGGCATGGGCCCGGGTGCGCTCGCCGGCGCTGCCGATTGCCACGTGCCCGGTGTACGACAGCGACTCCGCCACTTCGCCGAAAGCCGTGTAGCGGAGCTGGGTGATTTCGCCCAGTGCGTTCTTAACGCCGCCGCTTTCGATGCCGCGCACGGTGAAGGTCACACGGCCGGCGGCATCGTGGAAGTACCAGGTCTTGTTCCCGTAGGCATCAGTGCTCTCGATGCGGCGGCCCGCGGCATCGTAGGCGTGGGTGGTGCCGTGGGCCTGGAACACGGCGACCTTGTCGCCGAGGGACATTCCGTCCGTGATGCGCGGGTTGCCACTGCCGTCCACCGAGCCTACGCCGTCGAGCTCGCCGATCAGCTGGCCGAAGGCGTCATACAGCTGGGTGCCGTTGCGAACCTCCAGCGTGCCCTGGGCGACTTCGGTGCGCAGCAGCCGGCCGTCGCGGTCGTAGTGGTAGACGGTTTTCGTGCCTTCGGCATTCAGCTCGGACGTCAGCCGGCCACGGGCATCGAAGCTGCGCTTCACTTCGCGCCAGTCACCTGCGCCGGCGGTGCTGACCAGGCTGGCGAATGGATCGGCGACCGAGACCAGCTGGGTGGCATATGCGCGGGTCAGAACCTCGTTGTCGGCATCGTCGTAGACCAGCTCTGTCAGGTAGCCCTGCGCGTCCAGCGTCCCGACGAGGCGGTCGCGGCCATCGTAGTAGTGGCGGGTGATGCGGTCGTTGGCAACATCGGTCGTCGGCCGTAGCTGCGACAGCGTGCCGTTGGCCCAGTGACCCGAGGCCGTGATCGTGTGGTAGGCATGAACCCGGACCAGGCGGCCCTGGCGATCGTAGAAGTTCTCGGTCAGGTAGCCTTCCGCGTCCAGCGTCGCCTGCAACCGGCCAGCGGTGTCGTGGAAGTGCCGGATGACGCGGTCGGTCTGCCCCGGCGCCGAGATCACCTCTTTCACCAGACGGTGTGCCCCGTCGTAGTGGTACGTGGTCTTGGCGCTGCCGTCGCTGCGGGAGGCCAGGCGACCGGAGGCGTCATAGGTATATGTCACCTGCCGCGCGGCCTGGAACGACAGATTGTCGAGGAACAAGGGGTTGATCCCGCCCTCGACCGGACCCACCTGGCCCTGGATGCGCAGCTTGGACTGCGTCCACGTCGATGGCGAGATGGCTTGGACCACGACGATCCCGCTGGCCGGGTCTTGGCCCTTCTCATACAGTCGGAACTCCAGCTGGTGTTCCCCGGCGTTGGCCTCGATGACGTAGGTCTTGTCCGCGCTGATCGCACCGATCAGGGTGCTGCCCCCGGCCCCGGAAGAGAGGGAGTAGGACAGCCTGATCTCGCCGCCCTGGACCATCAGACCCACGTATTCCCCGCCTGGCGCGGTGTTGAACAGCGTGAACATCATGAACGTGCTGGCGACGCTCGAAGATGTCGAGAGGTCGGCGCGGTAGCGCGGACCGCCCAGGTTCGTGAGGGCCGTCGCGGACTCCAGCGCCGGGAAGGCGGATTCGTCGTGATAGCCGATCTCGAGGCGCAGCCTGCCGCCATCGAGGGAGAAGCCCGTGCCATGGCTGGATAGGTTCGCCGTGCCCGACAAGGACGGCATGGTGCTGTCGGCAAAGTCCTCGCCCCACCCGGGGCGGGCGCTCGCCAGGGCTGGGATCGTCAGTGTGGCGCCGGTGCCGCTGCCCGATATCCAGGCCGAGGTGTCGATGCGGTCGGTATGTGCCAGGGTACGGATCGGGCGGCCCGAGGAGTCGTACTCGGTTTCGACCAGTGCCCCGGTCGGGTCGACGGTGGCGACCTGGTGGCCGCGCGCGTCGTAGAAGTAGTAGGTCCGACCGCCGACGGCGTCCTCGCTGGCACGCAGGCGGCCGCTGGCGTCGTAGTAGTGGTAGGCCGTGCGGGTGCTGGCGCCCGCGGGCAGCGTCGCGCTGTCGTCGACTCGTACGACGCGGCCGGCGGCGCTGCTCCACGTCAACCGGACGGCGCCGGCATCGTCGGTTGTCTCGACCTGAAGTTGCGAGTCGAGGTAGCGATGGCTGGTAACGTCGTAGTCCGCGTCGGCTAGCAGCGCTACCGCGGCACTGGTGTGGGTGAGAGTGGTTCCCCCGCCATGCCGCACGATGTGCAGCAGGCGGCCGATGCCGTCGTAGACGTAATCCACGACCTGGTCGCCTGCGTCGTGGAACGCCGCCTGAGTGCTGCGGCCGCTGCCATGCAGGGTCACCTGCGTGCGCAGCAAGCCCTGCGCGTCGTACAGGTAGCGCGTGTAGGCGGCATCGTCCGAGTGGACTCCGCCGCCGCTGTTGTCGACCTGCGCGTATTCAGTCTTCTGGTGCAGACGGCCTTGGAGATCGTAAGCCAGTTCCACCAGGGTCGATTCGCCGCGTTTGTCAGCCACCCAAGACGCCAACGAAGTTTCGTTGTAGGTGCTGTTGTAGCTGGCGCCGAGGTAGCGTCGGATGGCGCTCTGTTGGCCAATGCCGTTGCCGCTGGTGGCGTAGGCGTACTCGGTGACTCCGCCGTCCGCATCGATGCTGAAGCGCAGGCGACTCCGGGCGTCATAGACGTACCGGGTGCTGATGCCCCCGCTCGGCGCCGAAACACCGCCCGGCCCATCGGCATCGGCACCGGTATAGACGGTATGGACAATCAGCTGGTTGGCTGCGTCATACTGGCGCTGGACGGCGTTGCCCAGCGCATCCCACTCCCAGGTGAGATTGCCGTTAGCGTCGTACTGGTAGTCGTGGCGCGACAGCTGCACGCCGCCGCGCGTCGTGACGACGGAAGTGATGTCGTCGCCGGCGTAGGTATAGGTGGTGACGTCGCGCAGACCGTCCACCGCCGGCGCCTGCACCGAGGTCAACCGCTTGCTGCCGTCGAAGGCGTATCGCCAGGACCTCCCGAGGCTGTCCGCGACGTCGGTGTAGCCGCTGCCGTAGGTGAAGGTGAGGGTTTCGCCGGCGCCGTCAGTGTCATTGGTATTGGTGTCGCCCCGCGTGACGGTGGCGATCCGGTGGCTTCCGTCATAGGAGAAGCTGGTGACGGTGCCGTCGCTGCCTTCGACCCGGGTGATGCGCAGGCTGCTTCCGTCATAGGTGTACTTGGTGCGGAAGCGAAGGCCATCGTTTGCGGAGGCGATGCCATTCCACGCACCGATGGCATCGCCGGGAGTCAGGTCGCTGATCACTTCGGCAAGCCTGCCCTGGCCGTCGTAGACGTAGGCCACCTGGTCGCGCACCGCACCCGACTCGCGGGTGGACACCAGGCTGAGGCGGCCGCTTCCGTCGTACCCGAAGAGGATCGCGTCGCTGTCGTAGCCACCGTCCAGCGCGGTAATGCTCGAAATGCGCCCGGACACGTCGTAGTCCACGCCGAAGCGCGCGGGCGTGGTTCCGTCCGAGCGCCCCTCGATGATTTCGACCAGGCGCCCGGCGTTCGGCGTGCCGGGGTCCACCCCGAACACTTCCTGGCGACGGCTGCCGCCGTCCTGCCAGGTCCAGTAGTCGTAGCCACTGGGGTTGTCCTGGATGCTCAGCGTGGAGCTGGCGCCCTGGCCGGCCGTGCTGGTGTACAGGTTCGCGCTGGTGTAGGCGAACTGCAGCTGGCTGCCGTCGGCAGCGTAAAGGGTGATCACTGATCCGGCCTGGTTCAGGGTGCCGCCGGTCAGCGCCACCCGGCGCTCGAAGCCGGTAAGCCAGGCATCCGCGCCGACTCCCGACAGTTCGCCGAGGCTGTTGTAGGTGCGCGTGGCGCCGATGCCCAGGCCCCGGAACTGCAGCGACTCGTCCAAGGCGTGCAGTATCAGGTTGCCGTTGGCGGCGTTTACGCCCTGCCGATCTAGGCCGGAGCCTTGCGACAGTCCTGCGCCGAGGCGATTGAGCGAACTATCGAAGAACCCCAACCCGTTGCCGGTGAACACAGCGACCATGACCTTCCCCTGGACAGGCGCCCATCGCCGGAACGGCATCGGGCCAATACCTGTCAATCCCGGGCAGCGAGGAAAGGTTTAGGGGCTGGAGTCGGGATGCCCGGACGAAGGCCGCTCGAATCAGCGTCGCGCAGCCGTGTCTTCGCGCTGCAACTCGGCCAGCAGGGCAGCGAAGGCGCGCACCTGGCGCGCATCGCCCTCGAGCGCGGCGACGATGCCGTCGAACATCAATTGCCAGTCGGGATGGTCCCGCAGCGCATCGCCAAGCTCCCAGAGCAGGATGGCGCGCACGATCACCGGCCGAAGCTGGCGTACGGCGGCCGGATCGGCGATGTCCTTGCCACGCACCTCGTCGACGAGCTGGCGGCGCAGCACGGCGATGTCCGCTGCCGAGCCGGCGACGCGTGCACGGGATTCCGTTCCGGCAGGCGGATCGCGGCGTCGGGCGGCGTCGGCGCGATGCGCCGTACCGGCCCGCAAGGATGCGATCAGCGCGGCGGTAGACGACAGGCGATCGATCGCCATCGTGCGTCAGTGCCCGCGTCCGTAGCCGGATAGGAACAACGAGGGCCCGGGCGGAGCCGCGGACGCGCCGTTGCGAAGATGGCCTAGCAGGCGCTGCATGTCGCCGGCCAGCGCGGGTATTGGCTGTTCGTGTCCGAGGCCGTCCTCGAGCTGCACGATCGCGGCCGCGGCATCGCCGGCGGCAGTGGCGGAAAGAGCGCGCGCGTATGCCCCTAGGGCATCGCCAGGACCACGGCCGGTCAGCGGCGCCAGGACCTGCGCGGCCTGCGCGTCATCGCCCTGCAGCAACAGCAGCTGCCCGAGCTGGAAGCGGGCCAGCGGCATGTCCGGCAGGGCGTTGACGGCGGCACGGAAGCCGGCCTCGGCACGGTCCATCATGCCCAGTTCGGCATGCAGGGCGGCCAGCAGGTAGTTTGCCTGGCCATGATCCGGCTGCCGTTCGAGCAGCCGCTTCAGCAGGTCCATCGCCTCGGCATCGCGGTCGGCATTCATCGCGGACAGGGCAAGCCTGAGCAGTTCTTCGTCGTCGAGCAGGGCGGAAGTCATGGTTCGGTCCTTTCGTGGGAGGAATCTGTGCCAAGACAGCGGGCTACCCAGTCCAGTCCCCGCCAGCGCGCGGAAGTTTAGCGCCGAACAGGCAGCTGTCGGACCGCAAGGTCGACCCACTGGCCGAATCGATGCCGGCCATGGTTACCATGCGCCCTGAATTGAACTGGCCGGGGCCGATGGGCGGCGTTCTGGTGGGTCAATATCGGTCTTGAAGATTGTCTGACTACCCGTTCTGGCAAGACTGGCAGTTCCCTTGACCTGAGTTTGGAACTAGTTGTCGACTGAGGCGAGTCGGGATGACCCACAAGCCGAAGGCGAAATCGCGCGCAACGATTGATTGCGACAGCCCCTTCTAGGTTGGAGGCCCACCCCGATGAGGACCGCCATCATGAAGATCGTCCGCTTCTGCCAAGGGCGTATTGCGCGAACCTTCGGCCTGGTCCGGGGCATCCGGCTCGCCCGGATCCGCGACGACCGGCGCCGCATGCGTTGGGCCATGGCCCAGCGTGTCCTCGGCGGCTGGCGCCTGGTGGGCCGCGATTTGATGACCAGCCCCTGGATTATCCAGCGCAACCCTTGGCTCAGCCCCCGGCCAATGATGTTTCCGAACGTCCCGTCGGCCCGACGGCTGCTGGCGACCCTCGACCTGTGACCGCGTCGCGGCCCGTGCGACGGCCCCGCCTCAGGGTAGAGCCGTCATGGCAGACAGGGAGCAGGAACGCGTGGATGAGGTGACCCGAATTCGGCAGCTGATCGCGGAGTCAGAGGCGCAGGCGGAGGTTCAGGCCGAGGAGATTTGGAACCTGATGCTCGATAGCCCCGAGATTGGACTGCAGGAGGTGATCGCGGAAGTCGGCATGGACCTGTCGGAAGCGCGGCAAGTACTCATCGATGCCCGCATCGGGGACTACCCAGCTTTGCTCGTGATCGCGCTGGGCCGCAACGAAGAAGTCCGCGAAGCGCTGCGCCGGATGCTCCACGGCCACTACTAACCCCCTTTGACCTGAGTATGGATCTTGTAGCCAATCAGGCAGTGAGTCCGGGGTGGATGGTATCGGGTTCCGACCAGTTCCGGCGAAAGGTCGCCGAGGGTTTGTAGCCGTGGGCGCTGTGCGGCCGCTGCTCGTTATAGAACGGCCACCAGCGCTCGATCAGCAACTTCGCTTCGGCGCGGCTGCGGAACCATTCCCGGTTCAACAGCTCGTCCCGCAGCTTTCTGTTGAAGCTTTCGACGAAGCCATTTACGGCATGGTCCACCTCGGGACGCTTCCCACCCCCAAGAGGCTTGGAGGACGGTCGGTAGCATGACTTCTGAGCTACCTAGAGTCCTGGATAGATGCCAGAAACCGGTCGCCCAAGGAGCCCAACTGGCCTGCATATGGGGGAGAGGCCAAATCCCTGCCGCGCGCCTGGGCAAAGTCCTGCTCAGCTTCTGGTGCACATCAGTACCGCGAATATTTCTCAGCGCAGCAGGCCTTGGGCAAAGGTGCTGATGATCATCGCCGCCACCCCAACCTTCGCCAGAGCCAGAGACACCCCAGAACGGTCACGATCGTGCCAATGTAGGCACGCGCGCCACGCCGCATTCCACGAACGAATGCCTCGAAAAGTTCATTCATCATCTTTGGCTCCATTGCTCTGGCTCGGGCGTCTTGACCAACAATCCGGCTGCCGCTGAGGCGAGCACCGAGAGCACCCAGACCTCCCCCCGAGGGTAGACTTGGAAACTGATTTGCTTCTGCCGCTCACCTAGTCGGACCGGGTTACTGGCATTAAGCATGATGGAAGGCTGTCTCACCGGACGCGATGCATTCGCGCCCTGACGCCCGCCATCCTTCAGTGGCGGGGCCATTTGGAGTCCGGCGTTAGGGCCGTCGATCTCGGCGACTGGCGCCTGGTGGGTCGCGACCCGATGACCAGTCCGTGGATCATACAGCGCTACCTCTGGCTCAACGCCCGGCCGATGCTGTTCCCGAACGTCCGTACGGCCCGGCGCCTGCTCGCGACCCTCGACCTGTAAACCCGTCGCAGCCCGTGCGACGTCCCCACCGCAGCGTGGGGCCGTCATGGCAGACAAGGAGAGACCTCATGACCACCACCGACGAACGGCGCCGCACACTCGTGCAGACGGGCTCCTTCCTGAAGGAACTGCGCGGCAACCGCTCCCTGCCTGAGGCGGTTCGCCAGGAAGCCCATCGGCTGCTGCGCCACTACCCGAGCCTGCGCGAGATCGAACATCTCGCCACGATTACGCAAGGCGCTTTCGGCGGAAGCCCGCTGGGCCCGGAGCACGACCCCGACTGGCTTCGGGGCTACGCGCAGGGGGCACATAAAGATGTATAGGTCGAGGCGGCTGCTTCCGGTTTCGTGGAAGTCCGCCCCTAGCCGAAGAGTGAAGTCTAAGCGGAATCAGGCCGGCCTCCGACCGAAGAGGCATCTGCTGCCCGACATTTCCACTCGGCAACAGAATTCCCAGCCCCACTCCCGCCGTGGTTTTTGGCTTGAAGGCTGGGCTTCGGCGCTAGACTTGAGCACACTAGAAGCCCAAAAAGCGCTGAATCTGAATCGGCATGATTTCGGACCGCAGAAAGATCATTGAGATGTCTTCCACTCTCTCCGACAAGCATCTCGCAGAGATCGGGAGGGTCACAGTCCAGTTCGCGCTTCTCGAATTTCATGTGAGAGAACTAGTCCACTGGCTTCTCGACCGACCAACCAATGTCGCCGCAGCCACTACATCGGAACTATCCTTCCGGAATCTCTGCCAGCTTGCCTCAGCCCTCATGAAGGAGCGCTTCCCTAGATTTTCATCCGACTTCAAGGTGATCCTCAAGACCGTTCGGACGGCTGAGGAAAGAAGAAATCAGATATCGCACTCGCTTTGGGGCGGCGGAGGTGGTGCCTTGGTGGTACGCACGAAGTTTTCCGCCAGAGTCGCACGAGGCCTACATTTGACAAGGGAAGAAATGACCGTAGACGATATCTTCCAGGTTTCGGCACTAGTTTCTGTCGCCGCGTATGACGTTGAGTTATTCCACGCCAAATTGCGAGACCGCAACTGCGTGTCTGCTAGCCCCTGAAACTCGAAGCCCACTCGAAAGAATAGCGAGCCCGTATGACGCGATAGGATTCTTCGTCTGGCAACGAGCAACCACTCCTTGGGGGACGGGCGCTTTCTTTTACCTGTAGCCATCCCATGACGAAGTCGCGCTCGACGACGCATTGAAGTCCGATCTCCAGCTATCGTTGCCCTGTCTAGTCCAATGGTCATGACGGTCGTTCTCACCGAAACGGTTTCCGGCTATGTCCATGGGCCCGCCGTCGAGCATGGGTAGTCCAGTAGCAGGGTTGATAGTTCCAAAATCAAGAAACGAGTCCACCCTCGCTGCCGGCGCCCCACTTCTTCTCCTCTCGCGCTGCCGCTTCCATCCTTTGTTGGTCTGGATGACCCCCGGAAGCAGCCCACAGAAAGCGTAGGTCTTGGAGAAGCCAGGACCAGTAGCGGCCATCTCGCCAAGCTTGGATGCGGCGCTTTGATATCGCCTCAAGCCGCGCTTCCTTCTCTGCGATCTTCGCCTCGTAGGCGGCGACAAGGGCCGCGTTTCTGACCTCGCGTGCATTGCATATGTGATCGACCATGCCGGTGGCATGGTCGGACAAGCTAGCTTGCTTCATGGACTCTCCCTGTGGGCGTCAGCTGCTGGCTTTTGAGGCGAACATATCGGGTTATCGGATACTCTTAAATGGAGGATTTGCCTTGAGTATTCGGCTGTCCAGTCTGGACAACCGAACCGTGATAAGGACCCTCCATCACCCCGAGAATCCGGTCCTGATCGGGCTGCTGCGCGAGCTACTCGTCGCCGCCGACCTTCGGCAAGTCGAGTTGGCTGATCGACTCGGGGTAAACCAGAACTTCGTCAGCAACTTCGAGCAGGGGTTTCGTCGCCTAGACGTGGTCGAGCTGCGCGACTACGCGGCAGCGCTGGAGATTTCCTTCCTCGAACTCGCGCAACGCTGGGAGGAGCGGGTGGTCAGCGGGAAGCCGGCACCCCGGCACAGGAAGCGCGCCAGTTCGAGCTGACCAAGCCTGCGCACGATCGCACGCACCCGAGATGGCGTTCCCGCGGTGAGCTGACTCAGCGCCTCGGCCAAAGGAGACGGGAGATCTCAGTCGAGTACGGGATCTGTCGCGGTGGACCCAGATCCTGAATAGCCCGGCCGTTGCGCATGTCCTGTGCATGTCGGCAGATGAACTGGACGATCTCGGAGCAGTCCGCGGCATCGATGCTAACGGAGCTTCCATTTCGATCACGTAGCTCGAAGTCGCTGGCATACCGAATGACGGCGAGCCCGCCGAAGACGATGGCGAGGCAGGGGCTGACTGGAGCACCACAGGTCGGACAAACCTCCAACTCCCGCTGATGCCCCCGGCCCGCCCATTGGCAGGCTGGGCAGGTTTGGACCAGCCCGCCGGATTCATAGTGGGCGGAGCGCAGGGGATCGGGAATCGGCATGTCGGCCCTTCCGGAGGAACATGGCCTGATCATGGCGCGTTTGCGTCTCTTCAGATGAGACGGGGATGTGGATCCATGGGATCCACGAAAAGGAGCGCATCATGTCCAGTGAACGGGATCGGCCGAAGTACCGGAAGCTGGTGATCTGCCCGGACCACGGGAACTCTCCCTTCCTATGGAACGGAGAGGGTGGCGGCGCCGTTGCCGACGGCGCCCACTACTACGGTACTGAGCCGATGTCGGAGGCCCTGTGGGCTGACTTTGCCGATTGGATGCGCGGTTTCACGGGAGCAGTCTACGCCGATGGTGGCGTCCCGCCCTCCTGGAGCTGGGAGGCATTCAATCTGGTCGGACAGTCGCTGGCTCACCGCCTGAAGGAGGAACTCGGCCCAGAATGCGAGGTGGTCTACCGAGCTCCGACCGAGGATCCAGAGGAATAAATTGCCTAGTAATCTTGCATGCACGCCCGCTGAGTTCGCCTTCATCCTGAATCAGACCATGCAGAAGTTTCGCGCCCGCAGCGAGAATGACATGGCTAAGCCGCGCAAAGCTTCTGCTTCCGCGCGCAGAGATCTCGTCGCCCCTGCGCTCCGCACCTTTTTCAGGATCGCCGCGAAGTGGGGGCTGACGACGAGTCAGATCCGCTGCCTGCTCGGCTCGCCAAGCCCATCTACGCTTTCACGATGGAAGAGAACGGCATCGGGCCGGGTTTCGCAGGACGTCATGCAGCGGATCAGCTATGTGTTTGGCATCTACAAGGCTCTGCACATCCACTTCTCCGATAGCGACCAAGCGGATGGCTGGGTGAAGCGAGCCAACGCGGCGCCACAGTTTGGAGGCGCCAGCGCATTGGACCGGATGATGGGTGGCCAAGTGGCGGACCTTTATGTGGTTCGCCAGTATCTGGACTCAGAACGGGGCTAGCAATTCCCTGATCGGCCCCCACTACAGGCTATCCAACAGGCTACACGCCCAGCACTATCGAGAAAGAGCCTGCTACGTGAGCTGGATTCCCTTACGACGACGCAATACTTAGGCGAAGAGGGCTTCAAGCTCCCTTGGAAGCCCTGCACCAGGAAGGCGACGCGCCTCTCTCGCGATATTGACCTTCATGGTCACCTCGGAAACTTCGATCAGCGAGCGATCAATCGCACGCTTCTGCGTTTCGGACAGCCAGGCCAACACCTGACGCAGATGCCAGATCGACTGCGAACCCTCATGCACCGCAACCGGGAAAGTCGCCAGATGGTTGATCATGAGCTTCCGAATGTTCTGACGCGTGCAGCCAACCAAATCAGCCACATCCGTCAGGCCCACGAAATCCGGAGATGCCTCAATGAGCTCCGCACCAGGGATGGCACCTTTGACTGCTTGAACCGCCGAGACAATAGCTTCCAGCGCGTTGGCGGCTTCACGGGCAAACTCCAGAGCAATTCGGCCCTGCTGGCCGACACCCACGACCGCGTCATCGCACCCGGCCTCAGCCAGCGCGTCAATCAACAGCTCCGGATCAGTGTGTGCGTCCGGCAGTCGAAACTTCAGGGTGAATTCGTACTCACTCATCGTTGGAATCCTTCTCGCCTTCTTCCCGCTTAACCTTCTCGCGTGCGCAGTTGTCCACTACGCGACGAAGTTGCCTACCATGATTGTCGGGATTTTTCGGAGTGCTCCAGATGCTGGTAATACAAAACTCGCCACAGCGGCAGGTCTCATCGTTATAGGGGCAGAGCATGCGTCCCCATGCGTGGCCGCTGGCTTCTTTAATCGTCCAGCCATGCTTTTCGGCATGCTGGATCGCGGCTTCAATCTCGGGTTTCGGATGCTTTCTTCGAGCCATGGATGTCGTCGATCTCGCAACGAAGTTTAGTGTGGCCAAGCCAGTTGTCAAGTGACAACCCGTTTCCTTAATGGCTTCTGCGGCCTGGCCCCGTCCGTCGCAAGCCTAGATGAGACAACGCCCACCGAAGTGGGCGCTCTCTCTCCCCTTGTGGCTACCCACGACCTTAAGCGTGCTGGACCAGGGTCCAGGTGACCGCCTGCCCGTTGTACGGCGGCATGCGGTTGCCTTTGGCGATGGGCGCGGTCGTGCTGTAACCATTCGGCTTCCAGACACCGCTCTCGGGGCAGGTCTCGCCCGTACGGGCGGTCGTACCAATCGGCTTACGGTTCGACATTGATAGAGCCTCTGCCAAGCCCGCCAGGAACCATTCCCGACGATAAGAGCTTGACGGACGCGACAATATCTACGGTTGTCGCTTGCGTCAAGTATGATTTGTCGGCCCACTCCTAGGAGCCACCCATGTCCTCCGAATTCCCGACCCGACTCAAGGCCGCCCGGGAGCTGCGCAAGCTGACCCAAGCCGAGCTCGGTCAACTCGCTGGCTTACCCTCAACCACGATCTCCCATTTCGAGAGCGGCAGCCGCAAACCATCATTTGAGAATCTCAAGCGCCTAACGCGCGTGCTCGTAGTGAGCACGGATTACCTCATGGGTGTAGCGGATCAGCCCGACGCATCTGTGGCCGCAGAACGCATTGCGCGCCACCTATCAAATGCCAGCGAGGAGGAAATCGCTATGCTGGAAGCCGTTGCTAAATCCTTGGCGAACCGGAGATCACCCCGCGATGGATAGTCTTCGCCGCCGCACGATTGAGGCCAAGACGGAAGAGTTGTTGCGAGACGCCGGCGTTACTAGCCTGCCAATCGATCCCAAGCAACTTGCCGAACATCTGGGCATCCAAGTCACCGCGAAGCCACCATCAATCCAGGGAGCTTCAGGTTGGCTACTGCGCCAGGGCGATGAGTTCGGGATTGTCTACGCAACCCACATTGAAAGCATTGGTTTCCAGCATTTCAGCATCGCCCACGAACTTGGGCATTACCTGCTGGACGGCCACCCCGAACATGTCTTCCGAAACAGCGGCGAGCATGCCTCACGTGCAGGTTTCGAGGCGACAGATGAAATTGAGCGAGAGGCGGACTATTTTGCCGCTTGCGTCCTGATGCCGAAGCAACTGTGCAAGCCGCTCATCAACAGCAGCCGAGACGGAATGGCCGCCGTGCTGCATTTGGCTGATCAGTGCAGAACGTCGCTCACGGCAGCGGCGCTTCGTTACGCGGAGATCGGCCAGCTTCCTATCGGAGTTGTCCAGTCCTACCTTGGCAAAGTGGAGTTTTGCGCGGCCTATCCCATGCAAGCTCACGTAGGATGGGCTCGTGCACTCATGCGGAATGCCAAAGTCCCTGCGGCAAGTGCAACGAACCGCTTGTCTCATGATCGTGACGCGATTCTTCAGGGTCGTGAAGACAGCGAGTCCTGTGACGCGGGTGACTGGTTCCCCGGCGCCGATCGGAATGTCGGCCTGATCGAGGAGGCAATCGGCCTAGGAAAGTTCGGCAGGACACTTACAGTGCTGACGCTCGACCCCGAGACTGCCAAAGACGAAGAAGAAGACGATGATCGCTGGGAAGAACCGCGCTTCCGGTAGACATCAATCAACTGGCACCTTCTCCCTCGGAGGTGTACGCCCATCCGCTGGTTCTTTGCTCGGTTTCTCGTAGCCAAAACTCGTCTTTTGCACTGAAGACTGACCAGGAGGTGTACCGCCAGACGCATCACTATCACGCGTCGGAAAGAGAGATCCACTTTCTCTGCACATTGGATGATCTGCCTGAAGTGATCCGAGTCGGTAGCGATTTCCTTTGCTTCTAGATGCCAAGCTCTCCTTGGGCACAAGTTTCGAAGCTGGCGTTTCTCAAATAGAGGACTCCTCCCTCTTCGACCTTCGTGCCGGTGACTCGACAGCCCTGAAGCATCAGCTTTGTGGCTTCGGCCGGGGTCATACCTTCAACGATCATCCATTTGCCTCGGGTGACTTCCAGGCGGCAAGACGTCGGGCCCTCGATACCGACGCCCGTCAGCTGCCCAATCACCCGATTCGGGTCCCTCGCCACCTTCGGCAGTGCGTCCAGATCATCCTTGCGGGGCAGAGGCACCTCGACCTCCATCCCATCGATGTTCCGGCGAATGGTCACTCGCGCACCAGCCTCCCCGAGATTTGCCAAGTGCCACAACCAAGCCATTCGCGCGTCCGCGATCTGCAGCGCGCGATGGCTCACCGGCTCCCTGAGGGCGGAATTCGATTCGAGTTGACGCCGGTTGTCCGACAGCGTGCTGATCAGCAGGCTCAGGGCGTCCTCGCCTTCGAGCAGCTCGCCTTGAGGTTCATCCGTCCAGGCCAGGTCCTGCTCGTAGCGACCATCCGTCGAAAACACGCCACCCAGTAGTGTCGGCCCCGCCCTCTCGGCGGCGAGGCCGCTGGCGGCTTTGCCGGTGTGCCTCAGGATGTCTTCATCGGTGCCTAACCGACCTCGGCTTTCCCGCTCCAGGTGCGGGTGGTGGACAACGAGGGAATACGGCGGCTCCTCCGCGGCCGCCCGTTCGGTGTGACCCACTTCGTCGACGTGGTCGCTCGGGATCTGGCGGCTTTCGGGTTCGGTGAGATCGGTGATCGGCATGGCAGCTCATCCTTGAGCCAAGCCGCCGGCGGGAAGCCGGCCGTGAAACTTGGCCGACATCTATTCAATCTCATGAGAATCGGTTTTGGCGGGCGTAACCCCCCCCAAATCATGGGGGATTAGCCCTGAGTCCGCCGCGATTGGAACAATGGAGGGGCGCGCTTCGAGATTGTCTCCCAAACCAACCCAGTTGCTGACATTCCCGGAACGAACTCGGAGGCTTCGACGACTGGATCGCTCAAGCAGCGAGCCTTAGATCGCGACAGACTGCCAAACCCGCGGCGACCCAAAGCACCGCCAAGACCCACTCCAGGACCGGCTCACTGCCATAGGCGCTCTCGCCCTTCTGTGCGAGGTAGTACCCCACGTCTCCCTTTTCGGTCGAACTGCTCCCCAACTCGTAACCAATCATCTCTGCCAGGGCGCGCAGTCGCGCGACGGCCGCCGGTTCAATCAGGGCCACCGACCCCCGGGGCACCTTGATGCGCGAACAGTGGGCCCACTCCTTCGCCATGTCGCCCAAGCCCTGCGGTTTACGGTCCAGCAGCGCCATAAGATCGAGGTATACCGGCGTCCTTCGGGGCCTGCTCAGGTCATCTTTCGACAGTATCCGTCGGGTTCGAAGGGTAAGTTCCTGACAGCGAGCGTGGATGGCCTTAGCGGTCCCCACGTCAACGTCGACGATGTCGACCACCTCTTCAGGATCGTAGCCCATGGCCAACGCGTTCATTACGCTCTCTACGGCCCACAGGGGGAAGCCGGTCACGGTCGACTTGTAAGGCGGTGGATCAGGGAGTTCCTCGCTAGGCCACTCGGGATCAGGCATGTGCAGCGTGAGGGCCAGCCTAGTCCTCTCATCGGGCCCGTCGCTGGTGTTCCTCGCATGGCGCCAACGCTGCCAGCGCTGGTCAAGGGTGGCGACGGGGAGGCCGGAGAGCGCTGAAGCCGCGCCCCGCTCCGCCGCCGCGCTCACAGGCCGATCCAGCTCCATCCATGCCGAAGGATCCCCGATATAGGACGCGATAGGCGTTGCGATCGTTGCGTGTCCGCACACCTTGAGCACGCGATAGACATCCCGGGCCCTCGGGGCCCTGGCCCGGCGAACCCGGTCGTGCCGGTTTCGGACCCCGCGCTTTCGGAGCCAGTAGGTACGTCCGCGGGATTGCCGCGTCCGCCACCGAATCAGTTCACCAAGGCGATCAAGAAACACCCTCCTCGGATAGCGGTCGCCCAGGGGGCCATCCAGCGTCGCGAATAGCGGTATGTGGATCCAATCCTCTTCCGGCCGGTGTCGACGCTGTCCCTGAATCCATTCGACGAACCAGGCGCGGTGGCTCTGCCAGACCTCGCCGTCGAGCGGTATGAATCCGGATGACGTGCGGGTCTTGACCTCCGCGTACTTCCCAGCGCTTCGCAGCTGTATGAAATCACCGTCCGGGCCGACGTGAATATCAGCCAGCGTGAGTCCGTAGACGGATTGCGGGCGGGCGTTCGACGCCTCGAGCAGCAGGGCGGAGCCGAAGGACAGTTCGCGCTCCCGGCGCTCGACGGGGCTCTTCCCGTCCATGGCTTTCGGCGAGACATCCTCTGCCAGTTCACGAAGGATGCCGTTGACCTCGGCGTCCGTAACGATCGCCGGGTCCTTACCTCGGATGGCTTCTCCCGCACTCAAATAGACCAGATCCCAGTTCGGCGTGGCGATGTCATGGTCCTTCTCAACGAACTCGAGGAAGCGCCGGACCTCATCGAGGACATCGGGCTTGTCCTTGTTTTTGGACAGGACAATCGAAGCCAGGAGAGCGTTGGTCAGGGTTTCTTCGTCCACATCACGCAGATCGACCGTTGCAGGCACCGCCGCCAGCGACGGGGCAATACAGTGGTAGATCCTGTAGATGGTTCGGAGCCTCATGCCTCCTTTGGACCGGGGGCCGCCCGTGACCATGAGCTGCTTTACATACCCGAGGGTCATGCGCGGCAGCGTTGGCTTACGACCGAGCTCTCCAAGGACCCTTTTTACTTCGGGCAGGAGCTGCTTGATTCGTCGCTTGGGCGGCAAGGCTGGCGCACCGGCAATATCGCCCCGATAGTCCGCGTGGAAGCACCGCATAAGCCGGCGAACTTTTTCGTCGCCCGCTGAATCTGGCGAGGCGGCGCTCCTGCGGCTCCTTTCCTTATCGCTGGACAGATCCGATAGCGCATCCGGGGGCTCGGGTCCCGGAAGCGAGAAACCATCCTCCGCAGCAGCAATGCGATCCGCCCGGACACTGGCGGGCTGGACCACCCCATTCATCACCAGGCGCTCCGGCCCGGTCAGCTCGGCGGCGCCAGCCGTGCGCAAGGTCCCAATCATCCAGTCGCGCAGTTGGGTGTCGGAAATGCCGCTTGGCAATCGTTCTGGCATGAACGCCTTCAGGAATCGCCCGAGCTCGGCCGACCCCTCGCTACACACTCTTTCGACCAGGTCCTGCCAGCCGGCTCGCTGTCCCGACCGATGGAGCAATGGGGCCGCCGGGCCAGTGAGCGGCATATGCCCGTCGCCCAGCGGAACGCGCAGCAACCATCCATTAGTCTTGCTGTGCGTGGCCTTCCCAATGCCGAGGGCAATCACTTGCGCCTCTTTAAGGCTTCGGTAGGGCGTGTGGGCCAGGATCGCCCAGATGGCCAGATGGGCCTGCCAGATCGCTCCGCCTTTCGATGCCCTTGTGCTCGAGGCGGCCACCACCACGGCTGCCCGGAGCTCATCAGAAATTGCCAGCGCAAGGCCGATACCTGGGACGAAGGGACTGGGAACCGATTTGAAGGAGGGGTGCTGGAGCGGCGGAAGAGAGGCGAAGCACTGCTTGCGCTTGCAGGCCCAAAGCAGAGCGCTGCTCAGTATCCGCGCCCCCAAGTAGGCATGGACGGGCTCGTAGCGCGGTGAGCGCAGCCGGGCCAGAACCACATCCACCATATCCGGCGTAATGCGGGGTCGTTCGGCATTCGGATCCTTGAGCCGCAGGCGAAGCTCACCGCGGTCACCTTTGGATAGGAAAGGAACGAGGACGGCAGACGTCGGCAGGCGCCCAAGACCCTCGATGAGCTCCTTCTGGACGACTGGAGTGATTTCCCGACGGCGCTCATTGAGGGCGCGTTTGAGCTCATGGATGCGCCGCTCGAAGCTCGCACGATGTTCTTGCGCGGCTTGGTCAAAGTCGCGCAGCGGAATGTCGGCCAGGATGCTTTGTGGGTCTTTGGGGTTATGGCCGCCCAGCCAGCCCACCGATTCGAGCCATTCATCTATCGGGCCCGCAAGGATCGAGCCCAGAACCTCAGGCGGATAGGGCGCCATGTCGGACACGGCGTGGACCTCGCCCTCCAGCCATCCCATCTGGAAGTAGCGATGCTCGGGATCCACGCCGGCCCGGATAAGGGCCTGGTCGAGGGCGTGGCGATGAAGATTCGGGCGCTCCGCCCAGACCGCCGGCAGTCGAGCCAGGAGCTCGCCGACGTCCAAAGGCTCGACTGAACCGTTGGGTGCCGGGAGGCTGAAGACGGGCTCCGCGCCTCGGAGGATCTTGCGAGCGAGGTCCCGAGCGGCGGCGGTGGCCTGGAGATCCTTCGCGAGGCGACGCAGCTCCTCGACGAAGGACGCGAGGGCCCCCATGAATCTCCAGCCCGTTCCGACCAGTCGGGTAAGCCGCGCAGGATCCGAGCGCTTGTCTCGGATCAGCGCCATGGCCTTGGTCGGGAGGAAGTCCGTCAGGTGGATCGCACCCAACGCCATGAACGGCCGGTGGCCGGTCGCCAACATGAGGTGCAGTGCGAGGCTGTCTCGTTGCCGCCGCCAGTCGTCCACGTCCCGCATCACTTTGGGGCGCCCGCGGCCTGGCTTGCTGGAAATCCCCACCGCTGCCCAAGCGCCCTCGAATGCTTCGCGATGAGGGCGCACCCGCGAACCGACCATGTGGGTGCACTGAGCCCGCAGCTCGGACGTCAGCAGGGTGCTGACAACCCGCGCCTCGGTTTCCTCTGCGCCAGCTTCCGTCCCTTTTGGGGAATCAGGGTCCTGAAGCCCGACGTTGGCCAATCCCGCCCGATGGGCAAGCATCTCCGCAGGGAAGGCCCCGTAGTAGGTCGGGGCGGGGCTCGCACCAAAGGTGTCCCCGAACGCGATTTGGGCAGCGTCCTGTCCGAGCGTGCCGGCCAGCTCGGCCGCGATACGGAGGCGATAGACAGGTCGGGTGGCGGACCGGGTCGGTTCAAACACACCCAGGGTTTGACGCACCTCCGTGGACGCCAGCCAAGCCTTGCGGTCTTTCGGCGAGACCACATCTGGCAGCAGCAGCCCAGTGTCTTGATGCGATTCTGACTTTGCCCTGAGGGCAAGCAGCCGCCGGCAAAGGCTGATCGCCGTCGGCGAGAGTGGAAAAAGAATGTCGCCACCCGTCGATTGCCAGAAACTGAGTGCCTCTGGCTTTGGCGAATAGGCGCCCCTTGGTCTGGATTCAGGACGCCTGAGCGCCCCAACCTTGAGGTCAATGATCGGCCCGGCCACGGCCTCGCCATCGCCAAACGCCGTGGCTTCAGCCTCGACCCGGCTCAGGCCGACTTCAATCCCCAGCAGGTGATCGAGCCCCTGCTCTGCCAGCGGGAGGTCGTTGGCGTCCAGTCCGGCCTGGATCAGGCCCACTGTTCGCTCCCAGGCCTGCCGCGCCACGAGTCGGGGAAGGATGTTGTCGGGATGCCTGAGCAGCTCCGGGCTGGATCGCCGGTGAATCTCCTTACCGATGGCGCCCGCCAGTCGGTTCTTCAGGCCGTGGCGCTCCCCGGCCTCCTCTACCGCATCCAACTCCCAGCCGGAAACGAGATCGGGCTCGGAGGGATCCTCAAGGAGCGGGTCCGGAGGGTCCGCCGCCGGACCGTGGAGCGGGCGGGGTCGGAGCTCGTCCCCTTCGGCAGTAGACTCCAAGGGCCTGAGCAACCTCGAAACCACAGCTGCTAGCCACTCCGTCCAGGCGAGGTCGAAGTCTCCGTGGCCGGTAATAACCTCGGGATCGCAGGAGATCGTCCGAAGGTATGCGATCCGTTCCCGAAGCGATCTCAGCCCGTCGCAGTCGCCGATGGCATCGCGGAGCTTGTTGCTCTTCTTGTCCGAAGACAGGCCGCGAAGCCAGCTGCAAACCGGTTCAGTTTCTTCGTCAGACCAGCCAGTCAGACGGAGCTCGAGAATCAGCCAAGCCAAGGTACGTTGGAGGGGTATACCGCCACCAGACGGAAGGCTGAACAGGGCCGTGGCTAGGGGGAAGTCCTCTGTCTTGCCTCGGGTGGCGATGTCGCTCCAGTCCCTTCGACCTGCAGCCAATCCCACCCAAGGGGAGCGGTTCCGGGCCACGAACGCGAGGGTCCTGCGGAAGGCCCGGACTCCCTGCGGGGGCCTGTCGGCGATATGCAGGTAGACCCTCGCCAATGCCCCTTCCCAACTCGGGTGAAACACGGATACTGACCCGAGGCAGGGATCTACCACGTGGCAATCGGAGGGTGTCGTAGCCGCTGCGCCGGGGTCGCTCAAGCAGGGCCTTTACTCATCGGGGTTGGCTGGCATGGGCCAGAAAATACCCGAGGTTGCTTACGGCTTCAATCAGCTTTCTTGGACTTCATCCCGATTCGTGTCGAAGATTTTCTGATTAAATTGGTATATGGGCCAGCCGCTTGGATGTCTATTGTCACATTCTACGGCTGACTTAAACCTACCCATACAGACATTGATTGGCGCATTCCGAAGCCCGGAGCCCACCCTGGCCAGGAACTTGGCCCTGGCTTTTTCCCTCTTGGCGCC
>VFQM010000914.1_pt1 | contig 28796 bp, 17 predicted proteins | sample 3512391 | NCBI WGS metagenome assembly VFQM01 (sample SAMN10412369, study PRJNA504923) | tailings metagenome | isolation source: Replicate 1 from Balatoc abandoned mine | place: Philippines
TCCTGCGTACCGGAGAGAGTCCCGGCGTTGGGTGGGGCTGAGACGGTGACGGTCCGGGTGGCAGACTGTCCGGAGACGGTGTAGGTAATGGTGGCAGTACCGGCAGCGACAGCGGTAACGACGCCGGTGGATGCATCAACAGTAGCGACGGTGGGATCGGAGGATGTCCAGGTTCCACCGGCGGTACCTGAGGTTGAGAAGGTAGATGTACCGGCGATGCAAAGCGTTTGATTACCGGCGAGTGTCCCGGCGGTAGGTGCCGCGGTGATGGTTATGGAAACGGTTGCGGTATCGTTGTCGCAACCGTTGGAACCGGCGACGATGTAGAAAATGGAAGTCACGCCGACGGCAGCGCCAGAGACAACGCCATTGGCATCGACGGTGGCGATGGTATTGGAGGCGGATTTCCATGTACCGGAGGCACTGTTTCCAGAGATGGAGAGGGAGGTGGTGTTTCCGACGGTGGTTGACAAGGTACCTGAGATGGTCCCTGCGATAGGTTTATTTATGACGGTGATGGCAATGGAAGCGGTGTCGTTGTCACAGCCTCCTGAACCAGCGATGATGTACTGGATGGAGGCCGAACCGGCAGCGACGGCTGTGACGAGTCCGGACGAAGAAACGGTTGCGACGGTTGGGTCAGTGGAAGCCCAAGTGCCACCTATGTTTCCATTTGAAGAGATCTGGGAAGTGGCATCGACGCAAATGTCCTGCGTACCGGAGAGAGTCCCGGCGTTGGGTGGGGCTGAGACGGTGACGGTCCGGGTGGCAGACTGTCCGGAGACGGTGTAGGTAATGGTGGCAGTACCGGCAGCGACAGCGGTAACGACGCCGGTGGATGCATCAACAGTAGCGACGGTGGGATCGGAGGATGTCCAGGTTCCACCGGCGGTACCTGAGGTTGAGAAGGTAGATGTACCGGCGATGCAAAGCGTTTGATTACCGGCGAGTGTCCCGGCGGTAACAGTATTACTAATAGTTACTGTACCCTTACCTTGCAGGGTATATCCATTTGAATTGGTGATAACTGCTGTTACGTCATACGTATTTCCCAAAGTCAATGCATCTCCATCCGGAATCGTTAAACTCCATGTATTTGTGCTTGAATTGATACTTAAGCCATTGGAAGTAGTATATACATTCCCATCTATTAAGATCTGTAAAGTTTCACCAGTTCTTAGGGTTGCGGTTCCGGTAAGGGTAGGGGTTGTATCAGAGGTGGTTTGGCTAGTGGCTGAAACAGGTCCGATAGGTACATTGGCAACGCTTATGGTTTGATCAAGATAGGCATTTAACTCATCTAGCACAGTAGAACCAGTAGCTGCGTTACCACTAACGTTGGTCGAATTGGATAAGGAAAGTGTTGATCCAATTTTTTTCATTCCAATGTTGGTATTTCCCCGTGCAACACCCCCAACGATGTTGTAGGTACTATTGGTACCATACGTGAAACTAGTATTGACAGTGGAACTTGGAATAAATCCAAATAACTCCACCACATTACCTGGTGAAGTTACCCGCCAAGTGATGGTTCCGGGTATATCTAAGGTGCTACCATTTGTAAATTGAATACGGCAAGTACCTACTACATCATTTCCTTGAATCTCAAATCGTCCACTAGCGGTTGACTGAATAAAAAATGTACGTTGGATTGCCAGTGAGTTGTACAGGCTGATGTTATTCGCTTGCTGTGCATTGGCACCTTGTGATCCTAAAAACCCTTCTGGAAATGGAACACTTACTTCAATTTGGCCTTTGGATAAAATCGGAATTAGGCCTAGTAAAATGAGGATTAGCCAATGTCTTGACATAGACACTCGAGCGCCTTTAATTTTCCGTACCATGTTTATCTAGTTTAGGAGGAGTTTTTCCTTATTTTTTAAATTAATAAATTGTTGTTTTGGGGTTTATTTTTTCAGTACTACAAAATAAAGAAAAAATAAAATATACTTATTTTAAAAAGTATCATTCTGTTTGAAAGAAAAATGTGTTGAAAGATGTTTTGGTAGAGTAAGGTGGGTATATAGGGCATAAAAAGCCTCTTGTTGGGTAAAGTATCTTGGTGTGTTTTTCATTTTAAGGAGATTCAGAAGTTACTTAAGTGGAGTTCAAAACTAATTTAAAGTTTTAAAATGTCAAATGAATATAAAATAAAATTTATTGTACATCAATTAAATATACTTAAATAGTACAGATAATGCTCGTAAAAAATTATAAAAAATTTGAAATAAAGGTCCTTATTGAATAGAAAATACTAGTTTTAAATTCCACCAAAAATAAGAATGGAATATTAGGTATAAATTAATTCTTTTTGTTTTTTCAGTTATCTTTGATTATTAGAGAGTTAGTGGACATCCTGTAGAGAGTGACAGTTAAACTTTTTAGATTATGAAATCAATCCATTGTTTTCTATTTAGTGTTTTTTTTAGTTGTTTGCTAGGGGTTCGGATTACCTCTTGGGCACAAGGCACCGACCTCCGCTTTCAGAATTGGCCAGCCCAATGGATAACCCACCCACATGCCAAGAATCAGGAGTATGGTATTTTTGTGTTTGGGAAAACCTTTGAGCTAGTAAAGGATATAGAAAAGTTTATCATTCATGTTTCAGCGGATAATCGATACAAACTATACGTAAATGGAAAGTTAGCTAGTATCGGGCCTGCTCGAGGAGATGTGAATCACTGGAATTATGAATCCGTGGATATCTCCCCTTTCTTGAAAAAGGGTCCGAATTTACTTTTGGCTGTCGTTTGGAACGAGGGGGAGTGGACTCAAGAGGCTCAAATCTCGCATCGTACTGGGTTTATCTTACAAGGAAATTCGGCCAATGAGGTCATGATCAATACCAATTACACATGGAAGGTGCAAGAGGATAAAAGTTATCACCCACTGCCGCATCAATCCTCCTTTTATTATGTATCAGGGCCAGGCGAGTTTCGACGTCTCCAAAATCAGATCCAAATTCAAGGTACACCTGATTTTCAGGACACAACTTGGCTGCCTGCAAAGTCCATTGGTTCGGGTGTTCCCAAAGACCTTCAAGGACCTTATGGGACGGCCAGTGGCTGGTTATTAGTTCCATCAAGTTTACCGGCAATGGAATTGCGGACAGAGGCATTTCGATCAGCAACCCAAATCGGTGAGACATCCTTTGCTGAACTCCCAATGCCATCTCCGCAAAAACCTTGGGTCATTCCAGCTAATTCAAAGAGAATTGTGATGCTCGACCAAGGGTATCTCACCAATGCATTTCCAGTACTTCAATTTAGTGCAGGACAAAATGCCACCGTAGTTTTGCAATATGCAGAAGGATTGTATTCGGCTTTTCCCAGTAAAGGGAATCGAAACGAATGGAAAGGAAAGAAGATGATCGGGCGGAAGGATAGTTTGGTATCTGCCGGAATCGTCAACCAACGTTTTGAACCCCTGTCTTTTCGGACCTACCGTTACCTTCAGGTGACCATCCAAACTTCCGACACCCCCCTTCGTCTGGAAGGTATCGAGAGTATATTTGTAGGTTATCCGTTTGATCGCGTATCTAAACTAACAGGAGGAAATCAAGAGTTACACCAAATCCTCGATATTGGTTGGCGAACCGCACGTTTGTGTGCAATGGATACCTACATGGATTGTCCTTATTATGAACAACTCCAATACATAGGAGATGGCCGAATTCAAGCCCTAGTCAGTTTATTCAATACACAGGACGATCGTTTGGTGAAAAACGCTTTAAATCAAGCCGATCAATCACGCCAACCTGAGGGTATTACCCTTAGCCGACATCCTTCTCGCACCCCTCAGTACATTCCAACGTTTTCGTTATGGTATATTGGAATGTTACACGATTACGGCCGGTATGGGGCTGATTTGGGATTTGTTCGAGAGAAAATCCCGGGTATGCGTCAAATTTTGGCTTACTTCAAAAAATACCAACGTCTGGACGGTTCTTTACGTGAGGTACCCCATTGGATGTTTACCGATTGGGTGGATCAGACCAAAGATTGGAAAGCCGGGGTTGGGCCAGTGGGGCAAAATGGAACCTCCGCTTTGTATGACCTTACTTTACTTTATGCCTACCAAAAGGCAGTTGACCTTGAAATCCATTTTGGAAATACGATTTGGGCATCTGAATATCAAGTTGAAGCCGATAAACTAGCTAAAACCATACGCACAAAATATTGGGACTCCACCCGTAATCTCTGGGCAGATCGCGAGGAAAAAGATGTATTTTCTCAACATACCAACGCCTTGGCAATTTTAACTGGGCTCGAAAAATCCCAGCAAGTAGCCCAAACCATTCTAACAGACACATCTCTCGCTCAAGCCTCAATATATTTTAAATATTATGTTCATCAAGCATTAATCCAACTAGGTTTAGGTAATGAGTACCTTTCTTGGCTAGATAAATGGAGAGAAAACATGCAAATGGGTTTGACCACTTGGGCTGAAAAATCCAATGTAGATCAAAGTCGGTCCGATTGCCATGCGTGGGGATCAAGTCCAAACATTGAGTTTTTCAGGACTCTTCTGGGTATTGATAGCAATGCACCCGGTTTTGCCAAGGTAAAAATTCAACCCCATCTCGGGGCTTTAACTCATGTTGGGGGTGTAATGCCCCATCCACTGGGTCTAATTGATGTTCAGTATCGTCTAGAAAAAAATAATTGGATGGTCGACATTCAACTACCTAAATCATTGACAGGAACTTTGGTCTGGAAAAATCAAATTCTATCTTTACAGGAGGGGACCAATCATTTTCAATTCCCTACCAAACCATAAGCAAATCAAGATGCCTACCTTTCTAACGAAGTACCCGTCGGTAGATGACCTCCGGCGCAAAGCAGCCCAAAGAATTCCCAAGTTTGCTTTTGAATACTTGGATGGGGGATGTAATGAGGATGTGAACCTACACAAAAATACAAGGGAGTTACATGAAATAGAATTAATCCCTCAATACATTAAGCCCTTCGGTGGATTAACTCTGCAGACTGAGCTTTTCGGTCGACTCTACGATGCTCCCTTTGGGATCGCTCCCATTGGACTTCAGGGTTTGTTGTGGCCTAATGCACCGGTTATTCTGGCTAAGGCAGCCAAAAAACACAACGTGCCATTTGTATTAAGCACAGTGACGACCACCAGTTTGGAAGAAATTGGTCAAGTAACCGAGGGCGATTTTTGGTTTCAATTGTATCATCCTGCCGAAAATAGTTTACGGGATGATCTACTCCTTCGGGCCGAGCAAGCTGGTTGCCAAGTTCTTTGCATTCTGAGTGATGTCCCGTGTTTTGGCTTTCGTCCGCGTGATATTCGGAATGGTTTAGCGATGCCCCCCAGTATGTCGCTGAAAAACATGATGCAAATTGCTTCCCGTCCTGAATGGGCTCTTCGGACTTTGTGGCATGGACAGCCCCAATTTGCCAATCTTTTGCCTTACATGCCCAAAGGTTTGAATATGAAAGCCCTCGGCCAATTTATGAATCAGACTTTCTCCGGCCGGCTGAATCAGCAACGGATTCAAGAAATTCGCGATCGATGGAAAGGTAAACTGGTTTTGAAAGGAGTAGCTAGTTTGGAGGATGCCGAGTGGGCACTTCGCTTGGGATTGGATGGTATCATTGTTTCTAACCACGGAGGACGTCAGCTCGATGCTGGCCAGTCTGCCATCAAATCTTTGCACCCAATTGTGCAAAATTACAAAGGTAAACTGACCATCATGATGGACAGTGGGGTGAGAACAGGTCCCGATATCGCCCGCACTTTAGCCTGCGGTGCCGATTTTACCTTTCTTGGTCGTACTTTTATGTATGCAGTGGCTGCCCTCGGTGAAGAAGGAGGAGATCATGCCATTGGGATGTTGAAAACCCAATTGCAACAGGTCATGGAACAAGTTTGCTGTGAGAAAGTGACAGATCTTCCAAGTTGTCGAGTGCCTTTTCCGAGGGTTTGATTTACCCTCAAATAATCTTCAAGATTTCAACATACTGGGTACATGCCCTCATCGAGAATGAACATGGGTGGTCAAGGTGGACGAAAACCTCATCCGATCGCCCCCGTCGGCATTTCGGCTGATAAAAGACAAAAAAGAGCTACTCGTTAGAGTAACTCTTTTTGTACCGGGGACGGGCCAGGATCGCCTGCCGATCGCCCCCGTCGGCATTTCGGCTGATAAAAAACAAAAAAGAGCTACTCGTTAGAGTAACTCTTTTTGTACCGGGGACGGGAATCGAACCCGTACGAGCGTTTCGGCTCACAGGATTTTAAGTCCTGCGTGTCTACCAGTTCCACCACCCCGGCGAGTGGTGCTTTGAAAAAAAAAGCTCCGAAAAAGGAGCTTCATCTTTCGAGCGGAAGACGGGTCTCGAACCCGCGACCTTAACCTTGGCAAGGTTACGCTCTACCAACTGAGCTACTTCCGCTTGTCCGTCGAATTGTGAGTGCAAAGGTAGTGTTTCAAGAAGCATTTGTCAAGTCTTTGTTGAAAAAAAATTGAAAAAATAATAGGAAGCGTCGGGTATCGGGGGAATTCGATTAGTTTTGCAAAAAAAAGTACATCGTGTCGGAACCTCAATTTGCCCAAGCGCCCAACGGCCTTCTACCAGCCATCATTCAAGATGCCAAGACAAAAAAAGTCTTGATGTTGGGCTATATGAATCAAGAAGCCTTTTCTATAACGCTTGAAAGCCTTAAAGTCACTTTTTTTAGTCGGTCCAAGCAGCGCTTATGGACCAAAGGCGAAAGTTCTGGAAACTACTTGCACTTGGTTTCATGGGCTATCGATTGTGATCAAGACGCCATCCTGATCCAAGCGAATCCCCAGGGGCCGACCTGCCACACAGGGGCAGATACTTGTTGGAATGAGGCAAATGAATCAAAGACTTGGTTTATTGATCATTTGAGGGGCATTATTCATGACCGGAAGGTGAATCCTTCAGACACCTCGTATACCGCTTCTTTATTTAAAAAAGGGGTAAATAAAGTAGCTCAAAAAGTAGGTGAGGAGGCCGTGGAATTGGTGATCGAAGCAAAAGATGATAACAAAGATTTATTCCTAGGTGAAGCAGCTGATCTACTTTTTCATTATCTTGTCCTACTCGAACATAAAAACTACTCCCTTGACGAAGTCATGGACGTTTTAATGCAGAGACATCGTTAATATTCAATCTCAATATCTATGGTTAAATACGTTGTTCGTTTGTTAATCCTCGGGGTTATCATCAGCTTTTTGCCCGAAATCATCGGTGAAGGAATCTGGGTGGATGGTTTCACCTCCGCAGTCGTCGTTGCCTTCATCATGGGTCTTTTAAATACGTTTATCAAACCCATCCTCACCATCATTTCATTGCCCTTGACGATTGCCACCTTAGGGATTTTTTATTTTGTGATTAATATTATCCTCGTTTACATTTGCGACTATTTTGTGGGTGGATTCGATGTGTCGGGTGTGCTCCCTCCTCTGTTGTTTAGTTTTGCCATCGCGATCAGCAACTGGATCCTAGGTCTGTTCCTAGATTGAGGAAACGCTCAAAAAATACCTACAAGCCGTATTTTTACGTTTTTGATACCGTAAAAATACGGTATTTTTATTTTCTATAAAGCTTAATTAATTGTCAGTATATTTGATCTTAGTCTGCCAAAGTAGACATTTGGAACTTTTAGATATGTTACCGAAATTAGCATAATCAAACTTCCTCTTTATAGCTGTGATAACGAAGCTTTGTGTTGAAGTGCAGTGTGTGCATGATGCACAAGGGACTCATTTGCCCCTTCGGGCAATTTGATTTTAAGTGGTTACTCGGAAAGACTCTGGTAGGTTACTTGATTCTTTTTTTTAGTAAGCGAGCTCCCTTGGCAGGTTGCTCGCTTATTTTTTAGAATTTAGGACAAGCCATCTCTTGTTTACGTCGCTTTTTGTAGAAGGGAATATTAGGTTGAAGTCGATCAAACTGATACGCAATCGATAGCTCGTGAGCTCCACCTGTTGTACCCCGCAAGCGCGATATAGTGATATCGTAGCTATAGCCGATCGAAAAATTTTCCATCCGATAACCCACCATGGCAATGACTGCATCATTGTTTAATAAGGTATTGCCTGATCGGCGAATCGGGATGCCTCGATACCAAATCCCGGCTGTGATGGGTGCATAAGTTAGGTAAGTACCAAGGTCCAATTGTGTGAAGGCACCTTGTTTACGGAATAAAAATGCACCTGTGGCGGTAAAGTCTCGATTCGCGAGACTAGCACCGGAGTAAGCATTGTTTAGGGGTATATTCACCCCACCAGTGGCAGTATATCGTACAGGCAACCGAGCGTCCCCGTCAGGTGTAAGTGAAATGTTGGGACGGCCCAAATGGTGTCCGGACAATCCGAACCAAGCCCGCTGGTTGTACACCACAGCCCCTGTTGAAAAATCCGCGTAATTAACTGGAAAATAATTGCGAAAAAACGGGTCACTTGAACTAGGATTTGTGATCCCGTCATTACCAATTTGGTCTCCAAAAATTAATCCGGACGTACTCAATCCCCTATTGGCATAGGCGGCTTGACCACCCAAGCGTAAATAGGTCTCGTCAGCCACCCGAACCAAGTAAGAGTATTGAAGGGCAATTTCACTATGTCGTAATAAATTTACCCCTTGTAAATCATTCAAGACGGTAATTCCAACACCGCTGTTAATCTTGTCGAAATGATGATCAAATGAAAACGAAGAGGTGACGAAATTAGCATCCAAAGCCGGCCATTGATTCCGATAATTGGCAATCAAGCGAGGCGAAAAAGTCCCACCTGCAAAGGCCGGATTATGATAGGTTGGGGCCGCATAAAATTGGGAAAATTGGGCATCTTGCCCCATTACTTGAAGCGATGTCCAAGTAATTCCTCCCAAAATTCCCCAAAAGCGAAGCCACTTTTTCATTTTATTAGTTTTACACTGTATACCGTATAAAATTACACTATTTTCCCCGTTCTTCATCCAAAAGAATTGGGTAACTTACACGAACATTTAAAAAAAAACGTTGTAATACAGCAATTAATGTATGACGAGGTGAATTTATGAGGGCGTTACGAACATGGCATGTCGTTGTTTTTTGCTGGCTTGGGCTTTTCGCTCAAGCTCAAGGACAGTTTTATGTGAGTCCTAAGGTTTGCCTACCTTCTACTGGCGGGCTTTCTCCGGCGCTGCCTAGTCCGGGAACTGGGGGACCCCCCCCTGGTACAGGCCCGTCGGCTGTCTCCTGCCAGACACCCGCTTACTTTTTTGATACCGATACCAACTCTGTGACGCGGAGCTGGGATTTTTTGGGGGATGGGAATTTTCAGGAAGGTCCCAGAGCGGTGACCTTTTTGTATTCACAAGAAGGAACAGTCAATGTGACTTTACGAAAAGTCAATAAAGCGGGAGTTGTTTCAGATGAAAATCGGGTGGTTCAGATAGGAAGAGCCCCTTCAGCCCCATTATTTAACCGCCGTCCAACCGCTGATACAACGCTTTGTAAGGGAAGCACCCTTACCTTAAATCCGTATCGCCATCAATTAGGTTTCGAACCTTCGGGTGTTCAATTTAAATGGTTTCCCGGAGGCCAAACCACCCCAACCATCGACGTAGATTCAGCGGGATGTTATTCAGTTGAGGTATCAGACATCCTGACCGGCTGCTCTCAAGTGGCTAGGATTAACGTGAAGTTTTGTTTAGCTCCCGCTGCAGCTGGGGGTGGGGTAGAACGCTGGTATTTTGGACAAGGAGCCACGCTGGAGTTTGAGGCAGGTGGAGATGTAATTGAACCAGAGCGTGACTCTTTGGCTACAGATGGTGATATTTTCCAACCCAATGAAAATACAATCGAGAACCCTTCCTTTTCTCCTACAACCACTCCCTCAACCATATCCAATCGGGTACGAACCAACGGAGCAACCACCATGGTCTTTGGGCCGACAGGTGATTTGGTGTTTTATTCCGATGGTAAGGCCATTTATTCGGCGGATGATTCTACTCTCTCGGCGCAATCTCCAGCCGACACGCTCATGGGTGGATCCATCAATACAGCTCACGGTATGGCGATTATACCCAAATTCGGTTGTAATAGTTGTAATTTTCACGAGTATTGGGCCATTTATTTGGATGAATCTACAAAAACCCTTTCTTACGATGTCATCGACATGCGGGTGCAATCGGTTCAGGGTAAAATTACTCAACGAGGAATTCCCTTGCTGTACCCCACAACCGGGGCCATCCGCGTTGTACCCAAACCCGATGATACAGGATACATTCTCGTAGCACAAGAACGAGATACTACACAGCTCCATACGTTTGTCATTGACTCCACAGGAATAAATCGGATTGTCAGTAACATCCCAAGTCTTGAAACTCAATCCTATGATGCATCGGCGTTGAGTATTGCTTCATCCAATGGAGAAAACTGGGTGATGATCGGTCGTGATGGGGACAATTGGAACCTAGAATTTTTGTCACTGGACTTGGATTCTTATACGATGAGTCGAGACCGAATCGTGACGTTACCAGTTCGTTCGGGAGGAAAAGTGACTGGATTATCCTATTCCCCAAATGAATCTAAAGTATTTTTTACCGTCAATTATCCACCGGGTTCAACGCCCTTATCTGAAATTTATCAAATTTCAGTGGATGATATCCAACCTCCTCGTTTAGTGGTAACATCCAATACTGAGTCCTACCAAGGCCTTCAGGTGGGTCCCGTCTCGGGAGAAGGGGCCAAGTATCTGTATGTGGCTGTAGCTGGATCGATGCGATTACCGTATTTCCAATCGTCTAATGACTTTGGCACCAATGCGGCGGAAGTCGGTTGGGTTCAAACATCCGATGGAAATGCCGCCCCTCTAAATAATCCGTCTGGAGCCTATTTTCCCCAAGTGGTTCGAGCCCCCCAAGAAAACGAAGGAGATGGCATTCAAGCTACTTATAGTGGAAACTGCGAGGACTCACCTACCATTTTAACCACCCAAGACGTCTGTAGCCCACAACGAAATGAAGTTGAATGGATTTTTGAGGATGGGACCACCGAAAAAGGAAAACAGGTATCCAAAGTATTCCCCAAGGTTGGTTGGAATCGTTTTCAACTTCGAATCCGAACCTACAATCGCTCTCCTCTAAGCGGTGTAATCAACAATCAGTTGGTTAACTCCATCATCCAACAACTCGAATCTTTATGTACCGACACCACCTTAGTCGACTCCATTTACATAAAACCTCGACCGAAATTTAGTTTACCGGATAGTTTTTATGTTTGTCTAAAAACCATCCCGGTCCTCCCAACACGCATCGATCCTCGGCCAACAGGTGGGGACGATTTTGAGTTCAGATGGATGACTGTGGGAACAAGTCCCGCTTTACTGGAGAACGGAACAAATTCCTTTTATGATTTCCTAATACCAACGCCTTTTCAGTTGGAAGTGACCAATAATTTAGGGTGCGCCACTACCCAACGCTCCAAAGCTGTATCAGGGTGTGATCCCGTATTACTCGCCCCCGATATTTTCACACCCAATGGAGATGGCGTCAATGACCTGTTTGAACCCATTGTACGGTTTACAAGCCAATACCAACTGCTCATCTACAATCGTTGGGGGGAATTGATCTTTGAGGCTAATTCACCCGAACAAGCCCGGTGGGATGGAAAAGTCCGTGGAAAAATCCTAGCTCCTGCTTTGTATACCTATCAAATTAGGTACGTTGCCGAGGATTTTCCAGAACGAGGGGTCCAAGTCAAGCAAGGTCCTGTATGGGTTGTCAGGTAAATGCTGTATTTTTGATTTTCCAAAACCCACGGCTATGCGACAAGATTTTTTAACAGGAGATGCGGACGGCCTAACTCCGCAAGAAAAAGATATTGAACGGGCTTTGCGCCCCTTGTCGTTTGATGATTTTTCGGGACAAGATAAAGTCTTAGAAAACCTCAAAATTTTTGTCCTCGCCGCCAAACAACGGCAAGAAGCTCTTGATCACGTGCTCCTCCACGGCCCTCCCGGTCTGGGTAAAACCACGCTTTCTCATATCATTGCCAATGAGCTGAAAGCCAATATCAAGATCACCTCAGGTCCTGTACTGGACAAACCCAGTGATTTAGCCGGACTTCTCACGAACTTAGAACCCTTTGACGTACTGTTTATCGACGAGATTCATCGATTGAATCCCATAGTGGAGGAGTATCTATATTCAGCCATGGAGGATTATAAAATCGATATCATGCTCGATTCCGGTCCCAATGCCCGAAGCGTTCAGATTGGGTTAAATCCGTTTACCCTAATCGGTGCTACCACTCGGTCGGGATTATTGACTGCCCCACTTCGGGCTCGATTTGGAATCAATGCCCGACTTGAATATTATGATTCGGACCTTCTGAGTCGGATTATCCAACGCTCTGCGGCCATTCTACAAACACCGATCGAAGAACAAGGTGCTTTTGAAATCGCCAGGAGAAGTCGAGGCACCCCACGGATCGCCAATAACCTCCTTCGGCGTACCCGCGACTTTGCGCAAGTCAAAGGAAACGGAACCATCACACTTCCCATCGCCGAAATGGCCTTGACGGCCCTCGAGGTAGATCAGGATGGCTTAGATGAAATGGATAACCGGATTCTACTGACGATTGTCGATAAGTTCAAAGGGGGCCCTGTCGGACTTTCCACCATTGCAACCGCCGTAGGAGAGGAAGCCGAAACCATTGAGGAGGTGTACGAACCCTTTTTGATCCAAGAAGGCTTTCTAAAACGGACGGCTCGAGGCCGTGAAGCCACTGAAAAAGCCTACAAACACTTGAATAAAGTGCCACATTTTAAGTTAGGGGAATTATTCTAATCCTGTGTCGTTTGAAAAGCGGCTCGGTATTGCCAAGGAGATAATCCAACCCGTGCTTTGAACTGTCGATTAAAATGAGATAATGTCATGTAGCCGCTATCAAATCCTATGGAGGAAATAGCGGTTTGCTTTTTCTGGAGTTGCTGGCAAGCAAAATCAATTCTTAGATCGTTAACAAATTGAGTGAAGGTCTTTCGGGTTCTTTTTTTAAAGTACCGGCAGAAGGCCTCTTCCGTTAAATGACATTGTTGTGCTGCGTCTTGAAGCCGTATATCCCGCCGGTAGTTTTGCAATATCCACTGGTATACGGCATTCATCCGGTCTTCATCCGACCGGGGCACTGCCACCACGGTATTGGCTAAATACTGAAGATCTTCTGTTTTACTCAAGGTATCCAAGATAGCCATAAAGATCAGGGTGCGATCCAGACCTTCCACGACCATCAATCGCTCAAGTTGAGGTTGAATCCTCTGAAGCACCGATGGGCCAAAATGAATCCCTCGCTCAGATCGTCTTAATAAATGTAGAATCGATTCAGAACCCGGAATGGCCGCAATCCACGACTCCTGAAAATGGATGACCAATGAATGAGCCTCGCCCTCCCAATCTGGATCGTTGCGGTAATAATGAGGCAAGTTGGATCCAATCAAACAGACATCTCCCGGGGAAAATCGACCAACGTGATGACCTATAAATCGCTGACCCGTACTCGACAAAACCCACACCAGTTCGTATTCAGGATGGTAATGCCATGGTGTTGGGAAAAACGAACATGTCTGGTTGAATACACGTAACAATTGATTGGCAGGTCCTGGTATCTTTAAAAATTGTGGCTCCATCGGAACAAGAGTAAATTAACCAACTTAAGGAAAAGGTAGTCAATATAGTGCAATAACTCGCTAAAAAACAAGTAGTATTCCGAGATTAAATCGAATAGATTTGTGATATTGAAGGATTAAATTGAACATATTATATGCGAAATTGGATGAAGCTCTTCGGTATTTTGTGGGCCGGAATGCCACTTTTACAAGTAGAAGCTCAAAATACACTAACCACCGCAGAACAAAAAGCGGGTTGGGAATTGCTGTTCAACGGGAAGGACTTGACTGGCTGGAAACAATTAAATGGCCAAGCCAAGTATCGGGTAGAAAAAGGGGAGATCGTGGGGACCACTGTGGCGAATACACCCAACTCTTTTTTAGCGACCGAAAAAACGTACGGGGACTTTGTATTGGAATTGGAACTAAAAGTTGATCCGTCGATGAATTCAGGTATTCAATTTCGCTCCCTTTCCATGCCGGACTACCAAAATGGGCGAGTACATGGATATCAAATGGAAATCGATCCTTCTGACCGTGCTTGGTCAGGTGGAATTTACGACGAGGGTCGCCGGGATTGGTTGTATATTCCCAACCTAAATCCCCTCGCCAAAACGGCCTTCAATAAAAATGGTTGGAATACGTACCGCATCGAGGCAATTGGCTCTACCCTTCGAACGTGGGTGAATGGCCAACCCATTGCGTATTTAGTAGATGACCTAACCCCTGCAGGATTTATTGCTCTTCAAGTACATTCGATTGGGGCAAATCAACAACCAGGAACCGAAATCCGGTGGCGAAATATTAAAATCAATACCAAACAGGTCAAACCAAGTCCGCTAGATCAAACTCCGGTGATCAATCTTTTATCCAACCATTTATCCGATCAAGAAAGACACCAAGGCTTTGAACTCCTATTTGATGGACAATCGTTAAACCATTGGCGAAGTGTACATAGCCAAGCCGCACCCAATAACCGTTGGCAAGTAAAAGAGGGTACCATTCAAATTGCCGGGACCGACGGGTCTGAAACAGGTAATGACATCGTTTCTAAAAAAGCTTATGGGACTTTTGAGTTGGTATTTGACTTTAAGCTGACTCCCGGGGCCAATTCAGGTGTTAAGTATTTTGTGAACGAAGCTTTTGACTCAGGTGGAAAGTCGGGTATAGGACTCGAATACCAGGTCCTTGACGATGAGCGCCACCCAGACGCTAAAATGGGCGTGGTAGGGAATCGGACATTGGCCAGTTTGTATGATTTAATCCCCTCCAAAAAAGTAGAAAAACGTTTCCAAAGACCCATCGGTGAATGGAACCAAGGCCGCATTCGAGTGTATCCCGACCAAACCGTGGAACATTGGCTTAATGGTTTCTTAGTGGTGCGGTATGAACGAAATAGTGCCATTTACCACGCCTTAGTGGCTCGGTCAAAGTACCAAAAGTACGAAGGATTTGGTGGAGCCGCCGAAGGATTACTTTTACTTCAAGACCATGGAGACATGGTGCATTACAAAAATATCAAAATTAGACCTCTCTAACCCCTATGACAACTCGCCGCGAATTCATTAAAAAATCCATTTATGCTGGAGTAGCCACGGGCTTCTCTGTATCCAGTTATGGGAAAATCCTAGGAGCCAATGACCGGGTTCGGGTTGGCTGCATTGGGTACTCGGATCGGTTCCGTTTTTCTCATATTCCTCCTTTCAAAGAATTGAGTAAATCCATGAACTTTGAAATGGTGGCCGTTTCCGATATTTGGAAACGACGCCGAGAGGAGGGGAAGGCTGGAATTGATAAAGCGCTCGGAACGAACGTCCAAATGTTTCGAAATAATGATGAACTTTATGCTTCCAAGTCCGTAGATGCCGTTTTCATAAGTACGGCTGACTTCCAGCATGCCATTCATACGATCGAGGCTGTTCAAGCGGGTTGTGATGCGTACACCGAAAAGCCGTTGGCTGAAACCATGTTGGACAACCGTGCGGTACTGGCGGCGGTTAAAAAATCAGGGAAAATAGTTCAGATTGGCTCCCAACGCCGTAGCGGGGCCAACTACCATGCGGCCAATGAATTCATTCGTTCTGGTGAATTTGGACCGATTGTGATGGTGGAATTGATGTGGAACGTGAATCAGCCCGGCCGTTGGCGTCGACCTGCTCTAGTGGCGGACTGTCGAGAGGCAGATGTTGATTGGGCACGTTATCTTTTGAATCGACCCAAAGTAGCTTTCGATCCTCGAAAATATTTAGAATACCGCTTGTTTTGGCCGTACTCTTCCGGAATCCCAGGCCAGTGGATGAGTCACCAAATCGATACCGTCCATTGGTTTTCAGGACTTGAGCACCCTCGTAGTGCAGTCGCCAATGGGGGAATTTACCAATGGAAAGACGGCCGGACCAATCCAGATACCTTGACTGTGGTATTTGATTATGGTCCTCAAGATGATCCTTCAACGGGTTTTCAAGTTCAATTTACCTCCCGTTTTTCCAACAGTGCAGGCGGAACCAAGGAATTGTATTATTCGAATGCAGGGATGATCAACCTAGACACCAATGAAATCAGTCCCACCGGTGGGATGGTTGAATGGGAGGCGAAGGAAATGAACATGAAGCCGAATTTGCTGACTAAACGAATATTACAAGGGGCCAAAGTAGAAACAAGTGCGAATACAGGTGGAGACGTGCTTACATTTGAGCATGTTCGAAATTGGATGGAGTGTGTGCGCTCTCGGAAAACTCCCAACGCACCCATCGAAGCAGGATACCAGCATTCCATTGCGACCATCATGGCCACTGCTGCCTATCGAACTGGGCAACGTGTGACATTTGATCCTAAAAAGCAGGAGGTGATGGCTGGAGGGAAACCTTTTTTATATTAAACCTATCACATATTCAACCAATACGTAAACTTCACGACCAAAGCCCGGCTTTTAGGTGTCCAGGCCGGGATTTGGAAGTGACGTACCGACTCCGCAAAATAATTGTCGGTATACACCACAAACAAATCACTAACCGGCTTAAAACGCCACTGAAGCCGAGTGTTGATATTTGTATTATTGGTCTGGGTATTGTATTGAAAAAAGGTACTGAAAAATACCGACCGGGAGAATGCCAATTCTGCCCGCGGGCCTACCAACCAATACCGAATGCTATTGTAAAGTTTTGGTAGATCGATGGCCGTAAAATTAGCATCCAAGGAAATGGTACCAAGGGGTTGAAGTCGATACGTCAACCGACCTTGCAGTCCGGTTCCTGTGCCATTGAAATAATCACCAATAAACCAATCAATCATTCCTTGTAAATTCTTACGAGCGCCTGTTTCTAAATTCAAGAAAAAAGCTTCATAATGGTATCCTCCTACTGGTAAGGGGACCACATCTCGAGAAAAAAGAGGATCTGGATTGTCTTGCGCATTGGTTGGGTCAAAGGGGTATAACAAATAGGTATATCCTTTGAAATATCCAACGGAAAACTCAGATCGGGTAGGCGATGTGATGTAGGCAAAAATACCCGTTTCCCGATCCAATAATTTACCTTGTAAATCATAGGTGTCTTGGCCATCCGTTCCTATTCCATAGGCGTTGATGCGCTTGGCTATTTTTTCATTCTTTGGATTTAGAATCAGAGAAGCTGGCCGAAATACCGAAATCACCCCGGTACGCGGCACAAATCCGGTTTCTGCAACAAAATCTCGGCCGACACGATTTACACCTAAGTTTAGGTCAATGTTTGGATGGTGGTAGCCGATGTATTGGCCAAGGCTGGTGGCATCTGCCCCTTGATTTGGGGAAGAAGAAAAATGCGCATACGATTCAGCTTCCCAGCGGTTATCGGGTGTAAAAAAGTTGAATTCCAATCCACCAACCCGATTGAATCGGTTGAAGTCATTTCGTCGATTGGGATCTAGAGCCTCAGTAAAGGTTTCCTTATTTACCACAAATCCTGACAAGGCAGACCGCGTCCAGATTTTCTTTTGGAGGGTAACCAATGAATAATTGGATGCTGGTAAGATGTCCTCACCGACCTGTGTTTTACGTGTTTGCATATTCAATATGCCGATGCGCCAGTCGTCGTTGAGTTTTCCACTGAGTCGAAGTCCAGCCGTAATGGGTACTTGTTGAACGAGTCCCGTTCTGGGATTTCGGGCTAATCCAATGCGACGAGAGAAGAAAGGGCGGGTACTAGGAAAGCCAAAACCTCCGAAAAGATCGGCGTTTTCGATGAAGAATTGCCTTCGTTCCGGGAAAAATAGCTCAAATCGAGAAAGATTGGTTTGTTGCTGATCAACTTCTACTTGCGAGAAATCGGGGTTGACTGTTATGTCCAAATTCAAGGCTGGGGTAACGGCCACTTTGGCATCAAATCCTATACCCGACGATGTTTGGGTGGTTGGATTAAAGGCTTTTAGATCTTCGGCACTCCTCGGGAAATCCCGTTGAATTCCCCCCGATACATAGGGAATGAGGGCTATATTAGTCGATGGGTTAGGGGGGGCATCCACCCATTCAAGTCGTCCTGCAAAACCTAAATTGTGAGACCTGAAATTCCTAGGAACTTTCGACCAATTGGATATTTCATTGGTGAGCATGAAATTTCGTCCAAAATTAACATGCCAACTATTATCTCCTGGGTTGACCTTGTACCGTAGTGTTTTGAATGGAATGGCAAATTCCAACGTCCAATACTCGTCGTAGTTTTTAACCTGTGAGAACCAACGATTGTCCCAGGAATAATCAATATCCTGTCCATTAAAAATGAGCCCCTCGCGTTGGACATTGAGAGGGGAGACCCCGAACTGAAATCCATTAAGGCGATCTTTGTATGTATCAAAATTGATGGTAAAAACGTCACTCGTGCCGCCTTCAAAGTCTCGACGGTACGATGAAATGGTGTAGGTCTCTCGTTTCTGATAAATTTTGGCCGCCACATAGACAAATTGCTGGTCGAACAAAAGACGAACTTCCGTTTGATAGGTTGCTTGAGCCGTATCATACGGTCGAGTTAATGAGAAATCGGTGGCAATCTGTGCGGATTCCCACATCAATTCATCTAAAATACCATCTACCTTGATGGGGCTCGAGGTTTGTCGAATCCCATACACACGGTCTCCTTGCGCGGTGCTAGGGTAGTAAAAGAGTGTAAGTAGTATAATCAGCCAACGGGTCAATGGCATGGATTGAACTTTTATTATAGGTTAGGTCGTTGTCAAACGAGTATAGCTAGGTAATTTGTAAAATTGCGCAAAGATCGCTAAATTACTGATAATCTTCCTCTCCGCCCCTGCGATTTATTGCTACCTTTAAAAAATTTTTCCTGTAAGACATGAAATCCAAAAAAAAGAAGTCCCAAAACGACGTTACACGAGACGATATATTCCACTTTTTTGCTCAGCCTACTCCTCGACCTCTTACCCTCAACGATTTTCTTAACGCCTTTTCAATTTATGACGAACAAGATGTCCTTTTTGTTCAACTCATGATCGAAGAATTAGAGGAAAAAGGAAAATTACGCGAGGTAGGCCGTGGTAGATACGCCGCCAACCTCCAACCCACCCCTTCCAATGACCTTGTGATTGGGCGGGTCGATTTTGTGAATCCCCGCTTTGCCTTCATTCGTCATGAAGAAGGACAACCCGATGTTTACATTGAAGCCGATGATCTCCACGAAGCTTGGCATGGAGATACCGTCGAGGTAAAAATTATTCCCAATCGCAAGCGGCGTGGAGGCGACAATCCCGAGGGGCGTGTGATTCGAATTCTTGAACGTGCCCCTCAAACCTTGGTGGGTCGTGTGAAAGTTTTTCCTAACTACGGTCTCTTTCGTTCCGATAGCCGAACCATTCACCAAGAAATCTTCATTGCCAAAGGGAACTTAGCCGGTGTTGAACCCGACGACATCGCCTTGGTGGAAGTACTGACGTTTCCTGAAGGACCCAAACAAGCTTCCGGAAGGGTAGTAGATATCTTGGGAAAAAAGGGGCAAAATGATGCCGAAATGCACGCCATTCTGGCTGAATTCGGATTGCCCATCCGTTTTCCGGAAGAGGTGGAGGCAGCCGCTCAAGCCATTTCTGAACACATTTCGGAGGAAGAAATTCAGCGCCGACGCGACTTCCGGTCGGTCCTTACTTTCACCATCGACCCGCATGACGCCAAAGACTTTGACGATGCCATTAGTTTTCAACTCCTTGAAAATGGGCATTTTGAAGTTGGCGTCCATATCGCCGATGTGACCCACTACGTCAAAGAAGATTCCATCATTGAACAAGAGGCTTTTCGACGCGCCACGTCCGTCTATTTGGTCGATCGGACCATCCCGATGCTACCCGAAAAGCTTTCCAATAATCTGTGTTCGTTGCGGCCTCACGAAGATAAACTGGTCTTTTCTGCCGTCTTTACCATGGACGACTCCGGCAAGGTGATCGACGAATGGTTTGGACGGGCCATCATCCACTCCGACCATCGATTTGCCTATGAGGAAGCCCAAGAAGTGATCGAGGGCGTTTATTCGGATGAGGCGATCCAAGAAAAATACGGTCCGGTGCTGACACAGCTCAATACCTTTGCCCATATTTTACGGGAAAAGCGATTTAAAAAAGGGGCGTTTAACTTTGAATCACCGGAAGTGAAATTCCGATTAGACGACCAAGGACGCCCCACCGGAATCTACACGAAGGTCCGGAAAGATGCGCATAAACTGATCGAGGAATTCATGCTTTTGGCCAACAAACAGGTGGCTGAGTTTGTATACTTTCAACATTTTCTTCCTAAATCCAAACGCCCAAAAAAAGCAGAGGCGGGAGAACAAGCCCCTACCATGGTATACCGGATTCACGAGCCACCGAATCCTGAAAAAGTCGAAATCTTCGCTCGTTTCGCTGGAAAGTTGGGTTATACCGTTAAAACACAATCCAATGACGTGCTTTCGAAATCGTTGAATGCGCTCGTTCAAAAAATTGAAGGAACACCCATCCAAAACGTTTTGGAATCACTGGCCATCCGAACGATGTCCAAAGCCAAATATTCGACCCAAACCATTGGTCACTTTGGATTGGCTTTTGCCCATTATTCTCATTTTACCTCGCCCATTCGTCGGTATCCCGACATGATGGCCCACCGGTTATTGCATCGCTACTTACATGGCTATGCTGTACCAGGCAAATTGGAGATTGAAACCCAATGTAAACATAGTTCGGAGCGAGAAAAAATGGCCGCCGATGCCGAACGTGCCTCCATCAAGTACAAACAGGTTGAATACATGACCTACCAAGACGAGGATGTCGTGTACACGGGAGTCATTACCGGGGTGACTGACTTTGGGATCTTTGTCGAAATGAACGACACCAATTGCGAGGGTATGATTCGTCTGGCCGATTTATCGGACGACTACTATAGCCTCGACCAAGATAACTACCGAATCATCGGTCAAGCAACGGGTAAAATATACACCTTTGGGGATGCCATTCAGGTGAAAGTCAAACAAGCCGATTTAGCCAGCCGAAGTATCGACTTGGTGCTCGCCGATGCCAGCCGATCTTCCCATGCTCGGCGTGGAGGGCACGGAGGAGGAAGACGAGATACGCGCCGCTCGAAACCGGCTAGACCCAAAAAAACGTCGACTAAATCCAGCCGACGTAAAAAAAGATAGAAAGTGGCTTGATTTAACGGCCCAACGAAATATAAATCGCCCCCACGACGGCTTGATCCTCCATCGGGATTTCATTCCATGATTGATCGATCAGCCGTCGGATTTGATCAGACCACCGCTGTGCCTCTTCCGTCATTCCGTAGCGATGAAACCCTTGAATGGTGATCCATGCCGATTGCGCCAATAAACGAATTGTGGTGGGTTGAAGAGGGAAGTCAATCACCAAACTTTTCCATTGCATAGCCATGCGCTTCGCTTGTGCCTCGGTGGCAATACCGGCCCACAGCGCATATCCACCCGCCAAAGACGTATGTTTAGAAAATGACTGTGTATCCCAAAAATAATCTTGGTACACACCACTTCGCTCGTTCCACAATGTTTTTTGCATGAGTTCTTTGCGAGCCTGGGCTAAATTCCGCATGCTAGTGGCATACGTTGGTTGATCGGTTGCATCATAGGCCTTGGCCAGAACACATTCGAGTTGATAAAGACAGGCGTTCAAGTCGACCGGAATGGCTTGAGTCGTTGCCCAAGAGCCTTGCCGAAGCCAGCGGTCGGTGTCTACCCAACCCGACTGTTCGGCTGCGGCAATTTGTTTCCAAACTTTAACTTCTCCTTGCGCTCGGGCCATATCGGCGCCATAAAATTCGGGTCTGGGACGAGCATAATCGGTAAAGAATCGATTCAGCGATTGGTCTTTACCCCGAAAAACGACTGTCTCATACACCGGTTTGTTTTCTTTTCTGGCCAAATTTTGTGCCTTCACGCGATCGCCATCCTGGACGGCCATCCAGCGTTGGTATTCTTTTTGAAGTTGCGGAAGCGCCTTGACGTATACCTGAGCATCCTTCTTTTTTTCAGCCAACGATTCAACCAAAACCGCAAAAAATGGCAACGAGGTGCGATCCAAGCCGTAAGGTCGATTGACAAACGGGACATAACCGAAATCATGAATTAACTGGGCGGCATTTACTGCCGTAAATTCGGCCAAACTGTCTTTTCCCATCTGCCAAAAAGCAGCTTGCAGGAAAGGAGCGTCTTGGTAGCGCCATTCTTCAGCATACCCCACATATTTTTTTCGGAGGGTCATCAGGGTGCCTGTTCGATCCGTCCGGGGCTGATTTTCGAGCTGTTGGAACAAACGAGGGACATACGCGGCGAGCGAGTCAGTCTCTTTACGTGGGATAGGCGTGGGGAACGTAGGGGCGGTGAAGTGCGTGGAAATGAAGGTTTCCAACGAAAACCCAGAGCTCGATTTTTCTTTCTCATACAACGCTAGGATTTCAGACGGGGCGCCGTTGGGAGAAGATCGAAAAAATATACGTGGGTCGGGATAGAGACCTGAATTTTGAATATCGGAGTACAGCGCTCCCCATTGCTGATCAGGAGAGGTGAAGTCTTGAATCGAAACGGAATCTTGACAAGAAACCCAAAAAAGGGAGGTAGCCAAAAGTAACCCAGAAATAAAACGCATAGGATTTAAGTTGAGGTAAGTACAAAGGTATGCATACAATACCAAGATCTGGCCTAAACTGTTCCGTGGAGTTTCGAATTGTCAGGAATTCTATCGAACTTTGTGGCCATCCAACACGTCAAAAAACTGTCGACAACTATGGTAGAAGTGGCTTCTCAAGTGGATTTCGTAACTGAAATCAACCGATTGAAAAAAGAAAAAAATGCCGTGATTCTGGCACATTATTATCAAACGGGGGATATTCAAGATGTAGCCGATTATATTGGAGATAGTTTGGGATTATCTCAGCAAGCAGCCAAAACCAATGCTGATATCATTGCCTTTGCGGGAGTGAAGTTTATGGCTGAAACAGCCAAAATTTTGTCACCCCAAAAGAAAGTCATTTTACCGGATTTGAATGCGGGGTGTTCGTTGGAAGAATCCGCCCCCGCCGATTTGTTTCAGGCTTTCAAAGATCAACATCCCGAGGCATTGGTCATTTCCTATGTAAATTGCTCGGCCGAATTAAAGACCCTGACTGATATTGTCTGTACCAGTACCAATGCCATCAAAATCGTGGAGAGTGTACCTAAGGATCAGCCTATAATTTTTGCTCCAGACAAAAATTTAGGAGCCTACATCAATCGGGTTACTGGCCGAAACATGATTTTATGGGATGGTGCTTGCATGGTACACGAGACTTTCTCGGGGGAGATGATTCGCGAAATGAAATTGGCGCACCCTATGGCTGTTGTCATCGCCCATCCAGAAAGTGAGGAGGCTGTCTTGGCCGAGGCGGATTATATTGGGTCGACCACCGGTTTATTAAAATACACCATCAATCATCCGGCGGAGGAATTCATTGTGGCCACAGAGTCTGGTATTTTGCATCAAATGCGGAAGGCCAGTCCAAACAAACGTTTTATGATCGCCCCGACAGTGCGGAACGGCCACGCGTGCCAAGCTTGTTCGGATTGTCCTCACATGAAATTGAACACATTAGAGAAACTATACCTCTGTTTACGGGATGAGAGTCCTGAAATAGTCCTACCTGAATCCATCCTGTCCGCCGCCCGCAAACCCATTGATCGGATGCTGGAGATTTCGGCACAATTTGGTCTGTAAGAAGTTTTGAGGGGAAGAGGGGAATAATTAAGAATTATGAATCAATGTCGTTTTTTACCTAGCTGCTTTAATCCAGCACCAACGGTGCTTAATCAATAACCTAGCCTGCGAAGGCTAGGGAAATGGCACAAACCCTAGCAAAAAAGGCCTGAAGGGCCGTAATCATGGGCTACTTCGTGGAAGAATCCTCTAACTAAACGACATTGATTCATAATTTCTAAGCTCCTCTCAGTCATTTCTCCACACCTCTCTTTTACTCTTCTTCCAAGAAAGTTTGCAATACCTGCTTTTTAAACGCTAGATCTGCTTCGGTTCGGATCATCACGCTGGCGGCTTTTTCTGTAGTAAGTCGGTAGGCATTTAGCTCCAGCAAGCTCACCATACCTTCTGAAAATCGTTCTTTTATGGCCCCATAAATCTCCTGCTGAATCCGTTGATTTTCTTGAGCCTGTTGTACTTTTTTACCTAAAATCTGTATTTCCAACCGAAGTCGCTCGACTTCCTGTTTTAGCCTGAGATGCTCTTTTTCCCATTCCTTCTTTACAACATCGATTTGAATCTGTGCTTGCGCTACTTTCTGCTTGGTCTGGCTGCTATTGAATAGAGGAATGCTAATGCTTAGGTTCGCAAATTGATTGAAGTTAAAATTCAATTGATTCCAGTACGAAATATCACCCGACGCTGCACTCGAATACGCCGTATTCAAACCAGCTCCCAAACTCACCCGGGGGTAGGCCGTGGCACGGGCCGTGGCTAATCCAATGTTGGATTCCATCATCCGAAACTGAAATGCTTTCAATATCGGATGTTTGGCAACCGATCCCGTGGGCTCTCGATGTACAAAACGAGGTTTTTCGACCTGAATTTCTTTATTTTCCGAATACCCCATAATTTGTGCTAAGTTAAGCTGAGCCTGTTGTAAGGATTGCCGAAGCTCCAGTGCCTCAAAAGCTAAATTTGACAATTGAGCATCCAATTCCTTGAGCTGAATCGCCGAAGCGATCCCCTCCTTTATTTTTTCTTGAAGAATCAACCGCTGACTCTGAACTTCGTCGATTTGGTCGGCTTGTATTCGTTGAAGATCCAATGCCAAAACCACTTGAAAATACGCCCGAATGGTTTCTATCTTGATTATTTTCAATTGGCCAGCCAAGTTCTGCTTGGAAACCTCCGCCAACAGCCGATTCTGCTCGATTTGATTCTTCACCGAAAATCCATTAAACACAGGCACATTGACCCCCAACCCAAAGGCATTCGAGGTAATACTTTGCTGTACAAAAGTATTTGAGAACGGATCAATACTCCGCCCACCAAACACGCTCTGGGAAACATTGGAAGTTGCGGTGGGCCATTGATTTTGTTTGGAAAAAACATACGTATCTTCAGCCTGGCGCACGCTCAACTTACTCAAAGCAACCTCCGGATTTTGCCGTAACGCAATCTGAATACATTCGTCCAACGTAAGCACCTTGGGCCCCTGCGCGAACCCGCTTTGGGTAAAAAATAAAAAGCCAATCGTCCAAAAAACCTTCATGCGTTACCTGATTAAGGTTTTTCGGATGTCATAGAAAAATCGCTCCAGCAAGCGCATGTTTTCAGTCACGATTTCGCCCGAAGCCACCAAGCCATTTTTATACGGCAAATTTTTATGGTTCGTCGTGACTAAGCCGTTCGGAAACTGAACCTGCACCAAATACACGGAATCTTTCGCCATGTCTGAAATGTTCGTAATTTGCCCCGAAACGGTCCCAAATTCTTGAAAAGGATAGCTGGGGAATTTTACAATCACCTCTTGCCCTACCTTGATTTTACCAAAATTGTATTGCCCCACCGCCATTTCCCCAAAATACCCTTGGTGGTTGGGGAGAATGTACATCAGTTCTTGTCCATTCTTGATAGGCTGGTTCACTTGAAGCCGGTTCGGAAAATACACTTTACCCGTTTCCGTTGCCACGACCAAATAGCGCTGTTTCCACGCCTCAATGTCGCTTTTGAGGGTATTGACAGACTGCACGATACTCACCTGTTGATCCAACTTGCTTTTTTCGATTTCTAGGATTTCTTGCTGCTTTTGCGCTTGGGTCATGCGGTTGGTCTCTAAACCACTTTTCGCGTTTTCAAGGGCTTGTTTTTTGTTTAAATAACGACTCATAGCATTTTTGGCTTCCAGCTTGGAAACAAATCCTTTATCACTCAATCGCTGCTGACTTTGGGCCTCCTCCCACGCCATCTGAAGGTCTTGCTCTTGTAGCTGCAATTGATCTTGGGTATTGGAGTACAGCCGACGCAGGGATCCTATTTCCTGTCCAAGGGTATTTTTCTTTTGTGAAAATACACCATTTTGCACAGCCGATTTCGATTGAAGTAAGGCTTGCTGAAAATTCTGATACGATTTCTGTAACTCTCCCAACTGATAGAAAGAGGGAATATTCATTTGATGAATGGCCTCCAGTTGCTCTCTTTGCGCCAACCGGATCCAAGTATTGACCAATCGCTCCAACTCCAAGACTTCCTCGTGTTGTGCCGTGCTTTCAAGATAGGCCAATAGTTGTCCGGACTGAACAAGGTCTCCGTCTTGTACCTCGAGCTGTACCAATGTGCCCTCCGTCCGGCTGGGAATGATTTTGGGTAAATTCTGGGGAACCACCCGTAAAGGCGCTTGAACGAGGTCGGGATATTCGACCCACCAGGTGATGGCGATCAATAGCGCAAATGTGGCAAAAAACACGGTGGTTCCCCAACGGATCAACCAAGCAGGAGGCCGACTTAAAACCTCCTGCACACTAGAAGAAACCAATTCGGGCATTCGAGAATCATTTCCTCCTCCCGAATGCGCCAAAGGAACCAAAGGCGGTGGTGGCGGAACCAACGGCTCGTTCCCAAGACCTTTTCCGCCCAGCAGCTGCATGATGTCGGTCCGAAGAAGTTTTTCGCTTGGATTGTTCACAAATTTGATATTTTTTATTTGATAAAATCGGAAGTGTCCCTCAAAACTATATTCCCCTACGCCCCCAGCTCCAACTGATTCTTAACCAGCGCATAGTATCGCCCTTGCGACCGGCTCAGTTCGGCGTGGGTTCCAACTTCCACCACACGGCCTTTTTCCAACACCAGGATTTGATCCGCATTTTTCACGGTACTCAACCGATGCGCCACCACCACCACGGTTTTTCCCAGGGTAAAATCTGCCAAATTATCCATGATCACGCGTTCATTTTCGGCATCCAATGCATTGGTGGCTTCGTCAAAAAACAAATAGGCTGGATCCTTATATACAGCCCGAGCAATTAACAACCGTTGGCGCTGACCTTGGGAAATCCCATTCCCCTCAGCCCCAATCTTGGTATTGTAACTTAGCGGTAGCCCTTCGATAAACGTCTGGATATTGGCCACCCGAACCGCATGAAGCAATTTGGAAAGCTCCGGGCGCTCGTCTGACACCGCAATATTGTGAGCGATGGTATCCGAAAAAATAAACCCTTCCTGCATCACGGTTCCGCACAAACTTCGCCAATAGTCATGGCTGACGTTTTTCAGTGGGGCATTTCCCAAAAAAATTTGTCCGCTCTGAGGCTCAATAAATTTAAGCAGAAGCTTTAGCAAGGTGGTTTTTCCACTCCCACTACTCCCCACAATGGCCGTGGTTTTTCCGACTGGAATCGTAAAACTTACCTCCGACAATACAGGCTCATTGCCTGCACCCGGATAGGTATAGCTGACCCTGTCAAACCGAATGTCGGGTTCGTATGGGAGCGTTTTCAAAAAATGTCGATCTGCGGGTTCCTCCTCGTCCATTTCGTGTACCTCGTTGAGCCGTTCCAAACTCATTTTGGCGTCTTGTAAATGCTGCATAAACCCGACCAATTGCTCCACTGGGCTGTTCAGTTGCCCGATAATATATTGCATGGCCATCATGGCCCCGAGGGTCATTTGGCCATGTACCACGGCACTAGCCGCCAAAAAAGTGATCAAAATATTTTTACCTTCGTTGATAAACAAGGCGCCAACCTGCTGGTACTGCTGCAAGGCCAGCCCTTTCATGCTCAACTTAAACTCCAACACCTGCAAATTCTCCCAATCCCACCGCTTGCGCAGCGTGGCGTTGTTCAGTTTGAGTTCCGGCACCGACTGCACCAGCTGGATCAAGGAACTCTGATTTTTGGAACTCAGAGCAAAGCGCTTGTGGTCTAGCTCGCGGCGGTACCGCAAAAACAACACGATCCAGACACTGTACAGCACCGAGGCCGCCACAAATACACCAAAAATAGGCAGGTGATAATGTGCCAAAACCACCGAAAAAATCACCAAATTAAATAGCGAAAACAGCACTTGGAGGGATGTGCCGGTTAGAAATGACTCAATCCGGCTGTGATCTCCGATGCGTTGGAGGATATCGCCTGTTTGCTTACTTTCAAAATAGCTCACGGGTAATTTCAGGAGCTTAGCCAGAAACTCGGATAGAATAGCTAGATTGACTCGTGTGCTGACGTGCAGCAAGATCCAAGACCGAAGGAAATCCACCGCCAACCGACCGACAAACAGCATCAGTTGAGCGGCCAGAACCAAGTAGATAAAATGCAAATTACGGGTCTGAATACCCGTATCCACCACCGATTGGGTGAGAAAGGGCAGGACCAGCTGAATCAAGGAACCGACCGCAAGTCCTAGACCTAACTGAAAAATGAGGGCTTTATACGCAAAAAAATACTGAAATAACTCCCCAAAACCTTGCGACTTTTTTTTCTCATCGAAGGACTCTTGCTCATACAGGGCCGGTGTGGGTTCTAGCAATAAGGCCACACCTGTGGCTACCCCATCGGTGCGCGTGGTGGCCCATTGCGACTCAAACTCCGTAACCGTGTACTGAAGCAATGAAATACTTCCTTTAAACTGGACAGCTACTAAAATTTGTAACTTAGTAGTTAAT
>VFQM010000915.1_pt1 | contig 28770 bp, 24 predicted proteins | sample 3512391 | NCBI WGS metagenome assembly VFQM01 (sample SAMN10412369, study PRJNA504923) | tailings metagenome | isolation source: Replicate 1 from Balatoc abandoned mine | place: Philippines
TTAATCGTTGGCCTACACGGATAGTATTACTGCTCAGGTTATTCCATTTTTTGAGATCAGTCACTTTTACATTATGCCGTATAGCAATGCTTCCCAGCACATCACCAGATTTTACTTTATAGACGATCTTATCTCGTCCATAAGTGCTTCCGGCAGCGTTGCGCGCTAATAACTCCAACTCTTTTTTACCTACACGTGAAGCAGAATCCAGAATAGCAAGGCGATTGTTGTGTAAGGCCTGAAGTGTATAGGTTGGAAGATGTAATGTGTAGGCTTTATTGAGATCGGGTAATGCATTGTGCTGAATAGATGGATTGAGTTTAAGAATATCATCCATGCATGTTTCAGTGAGCTTAGCCAGGGTAGGTAAGTGTAAGTATTTTTTTATGCGCAGTGTGTCACTTAAAGGAAAAGCCTCTTGATCTTCCATGATAAAATTATGTTCACTTAAATAATTCATGGTGTACGTGATGGCCACAAATTGCGGAACATATGACCTGGTTTCGCGTGGTACATAGGGATAGATATCCCAAAAGCTTTTTTTATATCCGGCCCTGCGAATGGCGCGCTTTACATTGCCGGGACCGCTGTTGTAGGCAGCGAGGGCTAGTTCCCAATCGCCAAACATTCCATAAAGTTGCTTCAGGTATAAACAGGCGGCCTTCGTAGATTTCTCCGGATCCATTCTTTCGTCAATGTACCAGTCAATGTGCAAACCAAAATAGCGACCGGTAGCAGACATGAATTGCCAAAGGCCAACAGCACGGGCACGAGAAACGGCTCTGGGGTTTAGACCAGATTCAATAATGGCCAGGTACTTCAATTCATCTGGCAAGTTGTACTCAGCCAGGTATTTTTCGAAAAGAGGAAAGTATAAATTCATGCGCTGAATGATCATGCGCGTATACTCCCGATCCTTAACAGTAAAGTAATTGATAAAACCGTGTATTTTTTCGTTGTATCGAAGTGGTATTTTGTTTTGAATGCAAGCTAATCGATCGGCAATAACGATAGGATCATCATCGCCCGGAATATATTCCCAATTGGCAGGTAGGCTATAATAATTTATTTCTACCGAATCTTCTTTATAAAGCAAATCAGATTCTGCCTCCGCAATTTCGAGGGAATCAGCCACAATAACTGAATCGGGCAATACCTGCGCTTTTGCAGCGCTCAAGGTTAAAAGAAAAATCAAACAGCCAAAAATCTTACGCATCTCCCTTCAATTTCATTAAAAAATCTGCAAAGGCCAATAGTTTGCCTTCCTCAAAATCATCGGCCAATAACTGTAGGCCTATGGGTAAACCTTGATGATCCACACCGCAAGGTACGGATATACCGGGAATGCCGGCTACGTTAGCATGAACGCTGTAAATATCGGCCAAGTACATGGCCATGGGGTCATTTGTGTTTTTTCCTAAGGGAAAGGCCGTGGTAGGTGTAGTGGGCATCAAAAGAATGTCATGTTGCTGAAACAAAGCCTTGGTTTGCTCACGAATCAGGCGTCTTACTTTTTGTGCCTTGGCATAGTAGGTATCGTAATAGCTGGCACTGAGTATGTATGTACCCAGCAAGATTCTTCGCTTTACCTCTGCCCCGAAGCCTTCCGATCTGGACTGTTTATACAAGCTAGTAAGGTCACCAACTTGTTGACTGCGATGCCCATAGCGAACGCCATCGTAACGAGATAAATTTGCACTGGCTTCGGCTGTAGCTAATATGTAGTAGGTTGGCAGACAATAATCCATTAAAGGAAAGTTGACAGGCTCAACCTGATGCCCTGCCGCCTTTAATTGCGACAGTTTGTTCAGTATAGCATCTCTAATCTCAGGCTGCAGTGCCGGATTTTCTATGGTTTCCGGTATAAAGGCTATGTTGAGTTTTGGTGTTTCGGCAAGCTGCTTTCTGTAAGCTGGTACAGCTTTTTGTGAAACGGTGCTGTCGTATTCATCTGCACCAGCTATGTATTCTAAAACCAGGGCAACATCTTCAGCAGCATTTCCAAAAATACCAATGCAATCGAAGGATGAGCCAAAAGCGATTAGCCCATGACGCGAAATTCTGGAATAAGTGGGTTTCAGGCCTAATACGCCACAGAATGCAGCTGGCTGACGTACCGATCCCCCCGTATCAGAACCAAGGGAAACGTGACACATATCCGCCATAATAGCAACAGCCGATCCTCCGGATGATCCTCCGGGTACACGAGTATTGTCGATGGCGTGTAACACAGGACCAAAGGCTGAGTTTTCATTGGAAGAACCCATTGCGAACTCATCACAATTTTGTCGTCCAATAATAATGGCATCATGGTCTAATAAACGCTGGACTGCAGTTGCCGTAAATTGTGAGTGAAAGCCATCGAGCATCTTACTGGCAGCTTGCAGAGGGTGATCTTTGTAAGCCAACACATCTTTAATGCCCACGACAAGTCCAGCAAGTGTACCGGCTTTACCAAGTTTTATTTTTTGATCGATATGTGCGGCTTGAGTAAGCGCATCCTGCTCATACACACTTAAAAAAACATTAAGGTGTTGTTGGGCTTTAATATTGGAGAGGAAGTATTGTACAATATCCGTACAAGAAATCGCGCCATGCAGGAGATCCTCTTGCATGGCGCGAAAGCAAGCATACTTTTTCAATGCTGTCAAATAATTGCTATTAGTCTTTCATATCGATACGACCAGCTTCGCGGGTAGAATCGATGTTGCGTTTTGCATCTCTTCCTGCGTCTTTAATGTCGTTTTCTACACCACCAACAGCGTCTTTAAATTCGCGGATGCCTTTACCAAGTCCTTTTGCAAACTCAGGGATTTTCTTTGCGCCAAACAGAAGGAGCACCACGCCAAAAATCAAAAGCGCCTCAGTACCACCAATTCCAATTAATAGGATAGCTTCCATGATTGATAATTTTAGACTACAAAGATAGGCAAAAAGCGATAAAGCCAAGGGCTTATCTATAAAGGGTTAAGATAAGTTGAAAGATTCGAGAAAGTGTGTTTGAATGGGCTTTTGCCTAGTTTCTGAGCCAGGCCTGTGGGTCTACAGGTGTGATGTTTTTTCGGATTTGAAACCTGAGTTCAGGCACACCATCTTTATTGACACTTACAGTCGCAATCTCCTGATTAGTTTTTACCGAGTCCCCTGTTTTTACCAAAACATCCTTTATACCAGAATAAATCGTGAAATAGCCCCCATGTTTAATCATCACCATGGTGCCAATGCCGGGTATGAATCCAACCGTGCTCACAGTACCATTAAAAATACACCTAACCTTCTCGTTTTGCTTGGTCTGAATATTAATACCATCATTTTTTATAGGTATGCCTTTTAAAATAGGGTGCATATGTGTGCCGAATGGATCGGAAACAAAGCCGTCAGCAGGCCAGGAAAATTTATTTTTATTTTCTTCAAAAGAAGCAGATAAAGCAATTGAGGCATCCGGGGCTGCAACGGTTTTGTTTTTGGCCGCGCGGGCTTTGGCTTCACGCTCTTCACGTGCTGCTTTTTCAATTTCTTCTCTGATAATATCGGCAATCAGTTTGTCGAGTTTGGCAACCGCTTTTTTGGTTTCAGTCAAATCGGCCCTGAGTGTTTTCTCCTGCCGCTCCAGGTTTTTGACCAGCGCCTTCTGCCTGTTTTTTAAGTCGGTTAATTGTTGGTTTTCCGCCAGTTCTTCTGCCAATAAGGCATTCTTCTCATTTCGTTTGATCTCTGTGCTTTTTACCTGCGAAGCAAGCTGGTCTTGTGTTTTAATGATTTGGTCTGCCTGAAGTTTTCTGAGCTCCGAATATTGCTTCATGTAACGCATGCGCATGACCAATTGATCGAAAGAGGAGGCAGAAAATAGAAAGGTTAGTCTTGTAGCACTGTTGTTTGCTTTTTGGGCAGCAAAGAGCATGGCAGCATATTCTTTACGCATGTGCTTAAGGTCTTCTTCAAGTGCGGCAATAATGCCATTGTCTTCTCCTATATCTTTATTCAGTAATTCTGTTTCTGCTTTGATTGATTGTATGAGATTTTCCTGCGCACTGATGCGCTGGTTTAAAGCAGACAATTCACCAAGGGTGTTTTTCTTTTGAGTGTTGGTTTCAGAAAGTATTTTCTCAACCTCTTGGATTTTCTTGAGGTTCTTTTGCTTTTCTGCCTGCAACTGACTTTTATTTTTTTGAGCAGCAGCAGAAAAACTGAGTATTAAAAGCAGGAAGAGAATTGAGTACTTACCTGCGGTCATATTTCTTAGGGATATTAAACGGAAACCTTAATTCGCGGTCGCCAACTTCGGCTTTGTTGTATTCGAAAATAATAGTGGTATTCAGTAAGCCCGAAGCTGCTTTATAAAATAAAGAGATGGTGCCATTATAAGGAAACAACTTATTGCCAACCGGCTGAAAGTTTGAGTAATTGATATTCAAAGTATTATTGGAGTTCGATTCTTTTAATTCTATTTTCTCAATTTTAAGTGACGCTGCGTTTACAAAATTGACAACGTCTACTGTGCCTGCCTTCTGTTTCAGTAAGTACATTGACGAAAGTTCCTCCACCATATCATCAGTACTTGGTCTTATAATTGAGTTGCCTAATAAACTTGCCTGAATCACATCATAATTAATCGGGAAGTTAAATCTCCTGGATAGTTCAGCGTAATCAAAAACGTAATATTCTTTATCCACATTAGATACAATGGTGATTGAATCTTTATTGATCAGCGCCTTTCCGCCCTGCACGCCAATTACTGAAAAGGTCATCCAGATAACACTGTCACGCCTTACACGGATATTTGCCTTTACCTCTCTTTCTTTGTTAGCATCGCGCAACACCATACGGGCTTTGCCATGAAAGTATTCAAAATCGATACTTTCTATTTTTAGTTCTTTTTTAACACCGGTGCCTGTTAAGCTAACTGTCTTCTTACTACAGGAGGTAACAACAAGTACACTTGCAAGCAGTATTACTGCATGGAGCTTATTCATAGATTTTACGGTTGGCGATTTTTTTATTGAGAACCTCGCTGTTTGCATTTATTTTTTTTGCCTTTTCCCATTGCTCTACTGCGCTATCTACTTCGCCAAGTTTAAAGAGGATATCGCCATAGTGCTCTAAATGTGTTGCGTTATTGCTACTGTTGTTCAAAGCACGCTCCATTATTTTCTTAGCTTCCTTGTATTTCTCTCTGTTATAAAGTACCCATGCATAAGTATCCAGGTAAGCGGCTTCATCAGGATTGTTTTTGATGAGAAGCTCAGCCATTTTTTCGGCTTTCTCCAGATTTTGTTTACGAATGGCCAGGTAGAAACTGTAGTTATTTAACACTGAGGCATTATTAGGATTGAATGCGAGTGCTTCTTCATAAGCATTGTCAGATTTGACGTAATCTTTTAAAGAATGGTAAGCATCGCCTAGCAAACTATTTAAGTCGTTAATAAATGCCGGATTGCTTTGCGACAGGCGTTTGGCTTGCTCAAGAGAAACTACGGCTTCCTTAAATTGTCTTTTGCGAAATTTAGCGTAACCTCTAAAGTAATGTACCATCCCCTGGTTAGGATAATACTCCAGCGCCTGATCGGCATGTGCGGCAAGGGCGTCAAATTGTTCTTGTTGCGCTTCAATGTACAAGAGGTTTTGCCACACCTCAAGGTTTACCTGATCAAGCGAAATGGCTTTTTGATAAGCCTCTTTTGCTTTTTGCTGATTGCCGGCAGTCAGGTATAGATCGCCCCCCAATATGTAAAGTTGAGATTCTTCTGCATTAACCTTGACGAGCTTTTCGTAAAGTGCAAAAGCCAGTGTTTGCGTTTCTGTTGTGCTGACATTTGTTCCTTTTGCCTGGTTGATTTCTGCGTTAAGGGTGGCAATAATTAAAGCCTTACTTCCAAATTCAATTTCTGGATTATCAAATAAATTGAGTAGCAGTTTTTCTGCCTCTTGATAGCGTTTTGTCTCCCGGTATAAACCAGCGAGCATCATTTCTGCTTGTCCGGTTTCTTCATTATTATTTTTGATAAAATTTTCAAGAAAAAGAATGGACTGCTCTTTTAAGCCCTGCTGAGAGAATAGTTCAGCAACACTCATAGGGTAGCGCATTTCGGCTGGATCAAGTGCTAGAAGTTTTGCGGCTTCTTGTTGTGCTTCATTCACTTTATTTAGTTCCAGGTAGAGTCTTACCTTTTGTATAGACGACATTTCGTTAATACCCATGCTAGCTTCTGCCCGGTCGTAAACTTTGATGGCTTTATCAATTTCATTGGCAAACTGATAGGTGGCGCCCAGCTCAAACAAAAAATCTTCAGATCCCGGCACTTGCTTAATCAGCTGCTCATAAGCTTCAGCCGCCTTATCAAAGCGTGATAAGCCATTGTAGATATTGGCTGCCAGCAGGTAGAAATATTTATTTTTCTTTTCAAACCTAAGTGCCTGTTCAATACTTAGTGCAGCACGCTGAAGGTCTTCTTCTTTAGTGCCTCTGTTCAAGACATCGGCAATTTTAAAATGAATGGTGGCATTTTCGGGTGCAAGGGCTACTGCCTTTTGGTAAAACAAAAGTGCTTTAGCATAATCTTCCAGAATGAAAAACTTTTGGCCCTCAGTAAAGTAGAATTCTGCCTCTCTATCTTTAGCATTGGCCTCCATGGCATCAATGTCTGCCTTTTTCCGCTTTTGAGTAAAGGCAGGATAACTCAGCAATATGCTCAGTACGATAAAAAGTAAACGTTTTGAAAATGCAGGCATTAGTGCTGTTTTAGGTGACTTGTTCGTATTAAACGAAATTCCACACAAAGTAATTTCAAAAATAATAAAAAAATAGTGAATGACTTCCGGTAGTTTTCGCTTAAACCTCCCGCATAAGGTAGGCCTTCTCTTTTCGGTAAATAAGTAAAATGAAAACGGCTAAAACGATTAAATGAAAGGAGGAGGCAGCAACTGGATGTTTTATCGGGATGGCATTAACAACATAGACCAAAGTGAATGAAAGCGTAATGTAAACCAAGGCTGCTTGTACATGGTAAGGTATAGGGTAGTATCGTTGCCCCCACGCAAAACAAAAAACAGTCATGCTAAAGTAGCACAGAAAAGCTGCTATACTACTGCCCATAAAACCAGCAAGTGGTATCAATAAATAATTTCCGGCTACAGTAACAACTACTCCTATAAAGGTGATGATAGTGCCATAATGTGTTTTGTCGCTCAATTTAAACCAGACACTTAAATTGTAGTAGACACCCAGGAATAAGTAAGCGAGCAAAAGTACCGGAACAATTTCAAGGCCTGTCCAGAATTCTGGTCCAATAAAGTACTTTAGAATGTCTAAGTTGATACTGACAGCGACAAGCACAATACAACAAACGATGATGAAGAAATGATTGATCTTGGCAAAAAGAGCAGGTGAGTTCTTATCACTGGCGTTTGAGAAAAAGAAGGGCTCAGCAGCATAGCGGAAGGCCTGAATACCTAAATTCATAAACACAGCAAATTTATAGCAAGCCCCAAATACTCCCATAGCCTCCTCCTGTGATTGTCCGGGGTAAAAATCTTTAGGCAACCACCAATCCAGCATTAATCTTGAAAACATTTCATTAACCATACCGGCAACACCCGTTAGCATTACCGGATAGGCATAGGCAAATAGCTGAGGTGAAAGTTGTTTGTCCCAGGCAGGTCGCCATGTTAAAAGCACTTTTAAAAAAAGTAAAATGAACAATGCGTTAGCTAACAGATTTGCCAGGATGACATAGCCAATACCGATGGATGGATTATAAGCAATTTTTAAAAAATACAAATTGAGTGCAATAAGTAGCAGCACGTTTGCAATTTTGATGGAAGCAAAGAGCAAAGCTTTCTTTTCAAGTCGCAGTTTTGCAAAAGGAATGGCTACTAAAGCATCAATCAGCATGAGCACGGTAAGCCAGATAATAAATTCAGGCTGGTTAGGAATGCCTAAAGCACTGGCAATATTTTGTGCAAACAAGATGAAAACAACAGATAAAGATCCGCTTATGATGATAACCGTAGTTTGTGTGAGGTTAAAAATACGTTTTACGTCTGCTTGTGCTTTGGTAGCAAAACGAAAGAAGGCCGTCTCCATACCGAACATGTAAACGATATTTACAACTGCTACAAAAGCAAAAAGTTTGGTGATAACACCGTACTCTGCCTTGCTAAACATGTTGATGGTATGCAGGGGCACTAATAAAAAATTCAAAACTCTTGGAAGCATGCTGCCAAGGCCGTAAAGAATAGTTTCGCCTGCGAGTTGTTTTAGCTTACTCAAATGCGTTGTTGGTTAATCGTTGTTGGTTGATCGTTGTTGGTTGATCGTTGTTGGTTGATCGTTGTTAGTTAATAGTTGTTAGTTGCTCGGTAATGTTTTAAGCGTTGAGCAAGTCTGCGAATAACGAATAACCAACAACGAACAACAACTTGAAAGACTACTCTCCTTTAAAATTGGCTGCACGTTTCTCCATAAACGCGCTTGTGCCTTCAACAAAATCCTGAGTGGTAAACAGGTGGCCAAAACTATTTACTTCTGCTTCGTAGCCTGCCTTTTCAAAACCAAAGCCTGCGTTTACGCATTTGATTAATTCAGTAATGGCGAGTGGAGCTTTCTGCGCAACCTTATTCAGCATTTTGGTGGCCAATTCCATAGCCTCTTGTTTACTGGCTACTACATGGTTAGCTAAGCCAAGCTCTTTAGCTTCTTTAGCGGCAAGCATATCGCCAGTCATGGCTAGCTCGAGTGCTTTCGCCCTGCCGACCAATTGGCTAAGGCGCTGTGTTCCCCCATAGCCAGGTATTAGTCCCAAATTGACTTCGGGCAGTCCAAATTTGGCATTTTCAGTGGCTATCCGAATATGACAAGCCATAGCCAGCTCACATCCACCACCTAGTGCAAAACCATTAACCAATGCCACAACGGGTTTTGGAAAATCTGCAATAAACTGGAATAATTCCTGTCCTTTGCGCGATAATTCAATGGCTTGCGCCTTTGTAAGGCTGGACAACTCTTTTATGTCAGCACCGGCAACAAAGGCCTTTTCGCCTTCACCGGTTACTATTACGCCTCTAATGGAATGTGTTTTGCTAACGGTGATCAGTGCTTCCTTTAGTTCAGTAAGTACCTGTTGATTCAGGGCATTTAAAGCCAGGGGTCTGTTAATAGTGATGAGGCTGGTATTTCCTTCGGAACTAATGGTTACTAACATTGTAGTTTCAGTTAAATTTGCTTTTTATTGACTTAGAGATGAGCCCAAATTTGAAGATTTTCTATCGATTAGTTCTTTTTTTACCTTTTTTTTTAACCTTTTCTGAAACGCTATTTGCTCAGAATTATGAATCTATAAGTAGTGGTAATTGGACAACTGCGGCAAACTGGAGTAGAATATCTGGTTGTTGCAGTAATTTCCCCATCAGTGGTCAAACCAACGGGACGACAAATGTCAACCATAATATGACATTCACTGGCAATTATAGTTCAGGTAGCGCCACTATTAACATAAATGCTGGAAATACCATGTCGGTGAATGGTAGTTTCGCTGTTGGGGGTGGGAGTAATGTTAATGTTTATGGAACATTAGAGATATCAGGAAGTGCAACGCTCAATTCTTCGCTCCGGATTTTCCCAGGGGGAAAGGTTATTATCGATGGCAACCTTACTGTGGTGAGTTCAAATAATTTGGTTGTAGGTACTTCAGTAGCACCACCACCTTATGCTGACTTGGTGGTAAAAGGAAATTTAATTTCGCAAACAAGTGGTGATGTTACTATAAACCGAAATGGTCGTGTTGCAATTTATGGCGATGTGACAGCCGCTGGTGGAGGTACGTTATTCACAGTCAACAATGGTGGACAGGTATATGTTGACGGAGATATTAATTTTTCAGGAGGTGGTAGCCACATATACAATAACAACACTGCATCACCTTACGGTTTATATGTTAATGGTAATGTTGTTAATTCAGGTGGAGGTAGCTCTGTCACTGCTAATCGTGGTGACCAAGATGATCTCATCAATTCAAATCCAGATTTCTTTAACTGGATTGCAACTCAGGAGGATAGCCCACTCCCCGTTGAGTTACTATTCTTTGAAGCGGGTAATAATAATGGCTTAGTGGAACTGAACTGGGCCACAGCATCTCAACTTGATTTTGATTATTTTTCGATAGAGCACTCTACCGATGGGTTTTCTTGGGAAGAAATAGAGAGGGTAAAAGGTGAGGGTACAACACAAAATAGAAATGAATACAATCTCGTTAACCTTAGGTCAGTAATAGGTTCTAACTACTATAGGCTTAAGATGGTCGACCTTGATGGTACTTTTGAATATTCTAAAGCAGTGGTAATTATAATCGATGGACCTATGGAATTTTCAATCTATCCAAATCCTGCAAATCGATCAGATATTCTTTCAATTGAATTGAATTTTATACCTAATGAAGGCGATCGTATTACTGTATATACTGCTTATGGTTTAGAGCTATTAAATCTTCCTATTCAGTTAACAAAACTCCAATTACAACTTTCAGACCTTAAACCAGGCACTTACATCATAAGGTATAATGGATTAAATTCATCTAAAACACACAAAATATTAGTTCAATAGTTATCAACATCAAAGGACAAATAAAGATTTTGTAGTTGATAGTTACTTTTGACAAAGAATCTGTATAGAACCGGAAAGAGTAATTCTCACTAAATTGAGATATGGTTTTTAGGCTGAATCAGGATTAGGTTCTTAACTTTGCAAGCAAGATTAAGTCAATATCAAAAATGAAATATTTCCTTGTTCTAACGATATATCTACTGGTGAGTAACTTCGCTTACTCACAGTTTACAGCGACCACAGCAATTGGTGTGCCTCAGGAGAATTGGAATACGTCAGGTGCTTGGTCGTTCCCTGCAGGTTTTGCTCCTTTTGAAGGTTTTCCTAACAATGATTTTGATGAAGACGCAAGTACCGCAGCTTTTGGTGGAGATTATGGGCGTTTTATCATAATTGATACCAACGACAACATAAAAATTCCTAATAATGTCGTAATTGATCTCACCAATTCAGGCATAGAAACTATTACCTTAAGAACAGGCTCAGAACTACATTTTGGTTCCAATTCACAATTGATTTTACCGGCCGGGGCTAGAGTTATTTTTGAAACTGGCGCTGAATTGATCGCTGACAATAATAGCAGTGGTACCTTTTTAGAAATAGGGGGCAATGGCGTTTGGGGAAGAGCATGCGAACCCGCCTGCGATAATGGGACCCTTACTGGCCCGGGAACAATAACAGAAAACTCTGACCCAGCCAATCCATTACCGGTAGACCTAATCTCTTTCATTGCTGAGGAATCTGCTAGCAGTGTTTATTTAAATTGGTCAACTGCCTCTCAACTTAACTTCAGCCATTTCGAAGTAGAACACTCTATCAATGCAACTGAATGGTCTGTGCTGACTGAGATTCAAGGAGAGGGAACCACTAATGATTTAATGACTTATACCTACACCCATTCATTGCCGCACAACGGTAAAAATTATTATCGCCTCAGAATGGTGGATTTGGATGCAACATTTGAGTATTCACACATTGAATCTGTTCAGGTAAATGCTAGAAATACTTTTTCGGTTTCTCCTAATCCATCTAAGGGTGGAGTTGTTAAGTATGAGTTGAACTTCATACCTTCAGAAGGTGACCGTCTAATTGTGTATGATTTAATGGGAGGCTTCGTTTTATCAGATAAAGTTTCACTAATGGAACAAGCCTTTGTTTTGCCGAACTCCCTGGCTAAGGGCACTTATCTTGTTCGCTATAAAGGACAAAATGTTAATCAGGTGGTTCGCCTGATTGTGGAATAGTAACTAGAAATAACTTTTCAAACACAAAGGCTTCGGATTCCGAAGCCTTTGTGTTTTTTGAATACCTGAAAAAAATCAACTTCTTATAAATAAGCAGGCAAGTTCTTTAATATATGCGCAGTCATTTTTTCTAAATCAAAAGCATGCTGCCAACCCCAGTCTTTACGGGCAGCACTATCATTTAAAGACTTTGGCCATGAATCTGCAATGGCTTGTCTGAAGTCTGGATTATAGGTGATGGTAAAATCAGGAATATGTTTTTGAATAGCTTTTGCAATTTCGGCCGGGCTGAAGCTCATGGCTGAAACATTGTAGCTGGAACGAATTTTTACTTTTTCAGCTGGCGCCTCCATTAAATCAATGGTTGCTTTTACAGCATCATCCATGTACATCATGGGTAAGTAGGTGTTTTCACTTAAGAAGCATTCAAACTTTTTATCGGTAAGTGCTTTGATGAAAATATCTACTGCGTAATCTGTTGTACCACCGCCAGGTTTGGTTTTGTAACCAATCAAGCCTGGGTAACGCAAGCTGCGCACATCAACACCCTGCTTCTGGTGATACCATTCGCACCAGCGTTCTCCCGCCTGTTTGGTAATGCCATAGATCGTTGTAGGATCCATAATCGTATCCTGTGGCGTGTTGTCTTTGGGAGTTGTAGGCCCGAAAGCCGCAATGGAGCTTGGCCAATACACTTTATCTAGCTTGTATTCAACGGCTGCATCCAATACATGAATGAGTCCGTCCATATTTAAATGCCAGGCAAATTTCGGGTTCCGCTCACCGGTAGCAGACAGTACTGCGGCAAGGTGATAAACCTGGGTAATTTCATTCTTGGCAATAAAATCGAAAAGCTGTTTCTGCTTGAGCACATCCAAGATGTCAAAATTGCCTTGTGTCAGTATCCCGCCTGGATCCTTGATGTCGGTGGCGATTACGTTTTCTTTTCCATAAATGGCCCATAGCCCCTGTGTGAGCTCTGAACCCAGCTGGCCGCCAGCCCCTATTACCAATATTTTGTGCTTTTTCATGCTAAAGATTGTGGGCGCGAAATTACCAAAATTTATTAGTTGCCTACCATGTGTTAGCACTTACCTTTGCATCGTGACTTTTGAAGAATATTTAAGTGGTAAAAAGATAGATGCAGTGGCTTTCGAACAAGCTGAGAAAGACCTTGTTCGTGAGTGGAGGTATGAATTTGAACAGATGCATCCCAATAGCTTTACAGCTCAAAAACTTTTTCTCATTAATGGCATTCGCAGGCGCTTCCCCATTAAAGTAAAAGTTGAGGAGCTAAACCAGGAGGCTAAAGATGCAAATCCTCAAGCTCCGGCAAACCCTGCCAGACCAAAACCTATTATGAGACCTAAAATTAATTAGAACATATGTACGCTACGCTGAAACCTGTTTTAGAAAAAGAATTGTCGGCCATACGCGAGGCCGGTCTTTATAAAAAAGAAAGAATAATCACCTCTCCTCAGGGAGCAGATATTACCACTGCCGATGGGAAAGAAGTGATTAACTTTTGTGCAAACAATTACCTGGGTTTATCCTCTCACCCGCGCATTTTAGCAGCAGCAAAAAGGGCTATTGATACACACGGCTTTGGCATGTCCTCAGTTCGTTTTATTTGTGGCACACAAGACATACACAAAGAACTGGAAAAAAAGATAGCCGACTTTTTAGGCACTGAAGATACCATCCTATATGCTGCTGCTTTTGATGCTAACGGTGGCGTTTTTGAGCCATTACTTGGTGCGGAGGATGCGATTATTTCTGATGAACTGAATCATGCCTCAATTATTGACGGTATTCGCTTATGCAAGGCCATGCGTTACCGTTACAAGCATAATAACATGGATGATCTGGAGCAGCAATTGAAGGATGCACGTGCAGCAGGCGCCAAGCAGATTTTAATTGTAACGGATGGTGCCTTTTCAATGGATGGAACCATTGCTCAATTAGATAAAATTTGTGATCTGGCAGACAAGTATCAGGCCTTGGTAATGACAGATGAGTGTCACTCATCTGGTTTTTTAGGCAAGACCGGACGTGGCGTGCCAGAGCATTGTGGCGTAATGGGCAGGGTTGATATTATTACAGGTACACTTGGCAAAGCCCTTGGCGGTGCCTTAGGTGGTTTTACTTCTGGGCGTAAAGAAATTATTGAAATGCTACGCCAGCGCTCAAGACCTTATTTGTTTTCAAACACTTTAGCACCTGCTATTGTGGGTGCATCCATAGAGGTCTTCAATATACTTTCTGAAACAACTGATCTTCGTGACAAGCTGGAAAGAAATACAAAATATTTCCGCGAGGCCATGACCAAAGCTGGTTTTGATATTAAGCCTGGTGTTCATCCGATTGTACCAATCATGTTGTATGAAGCACCACTGGCACAAAAATTTGCAGAGCGATTATTGGAAAAAGGAATTTATGTGATTGGCTTCTTTTATCCTGTGGTGGCTAAAGGACAAGCACGTATTCGTGTTCAGATTTCTGCAGCACACGAACAACATCATTTAGAGAAAGCAATTCAGGCATTTACGGAAGTTGGAAAAGAGTTAGGGGTAATTAAGTAAGGGTGGCAAAGAAAAAGGTAGTAAGTTTTAATTGACAGTGGACAATGGTCAATTGACAATTGCTATTTAAGTCCATTGCCAGCGAAGAACAAAATAATTGGTGGAGCTGCGCTTGTGCCAACTAATCAAGCCTGTTTATGAGAACGAAGAAAAAACTTTTTATTCTGTATTCATTTTTGATAATCGCTTTTATTTTCGGCTTCTATTTTAGATTTACGATCATAAACTTCTTAACATCTGTTTTTCTCGGGCAAGGCTTTACTCGGGAATCGGTGCTAATTGATATAAAGGATGTGAGTAAGCCATCCATTGATACTATATCGATCAAACTGCCGGAAAAAACTTTTATAAACAAGCTTGAGATAGAGGCTAAAGGTGAACTCAGTGATACAGTAATTATTAATGACGATATTGTTTTGCTGCCGGGGGTAGTTGATACTTTCATTAAGAACGGTGATTGGTATGAGCCACAGTATATACTTAAATACGATCCAAATGTTTCAACTCATGGGCACCTACAGTTCAAGTTTACATTTTACGGTAGTTGGGCTAACCTGTAAGCTACAGGCAAAGGTGAATTTCCCTTTTAATGATATAATTTAATTGAGGTAATGGTCAATTTACAAATTAAAATGTGTTTGACTGCAACAAGTTGTCTAGAAGGACAATATGTTCAAGACTAATCTCACCAATTGACCGTTGTCAACTTTTTAATTAACAGCTGAATTTCGAGCCTCGAACCTCTAGTATCGAGCCTCAAGCTTCCAACCTCTAGCTTCGAACTTCGACCTTCGAGTTCGCCAACACTTCTTCATAATAAGCTTCGTACTGTGGAAGTATATTGGTAATATCAAACTCCTGAGCACGCTTTAAAGCATTGGCTTTGAAAGTCGGCAGGTTGTTTTTATCCAAAATGATTAAAGCATTTTTGGTCATGTCTTCCACATCACCAACATTACTCATAAAGCCGGTAACACCTTGCACATTTAATTCCGGTATACCACCGGTGTTAGAAGAGATCACAGGCACTTCGCAGGCCATAGCCTCGAGCGCAGCTAAACCAAAACTTTCTTTTTCTGAAGGCATTAAAAAGAGATCTGCTACCGATAACACTTCCTCAACCGCTTCGAGCTTTCCGAGGAAGCGCACATCATCACAAATTTTTAATTCACGACATTTCTCCTCTGCTTCATTCCGTTCAGGACCATCACCAATCATTAAAAGTTTAGAGGGCACCACTTTGTGAATATTATAAAATACACTGATCACGTCAGGTATGCGCTTTACTTTTCTAAAGTTAGAAGTATGCACAATTAATGCTTCTCCATTCGGGCAAATGGCTTTCTTGAAATGATCTTTCTTTTGCTTCTTGAATTTTTCAAGGTCAATAAAGTTTGGAATAACCCTGATATCATTGGTAATATCAAAGTGTTCCAATGTTTCTTTCTTTAAATCCTCCGATACAGCAGTAACGCCTTCCGATTCATTAATACTAAAAGTAACTACGGGTTCGTAGCTCGAATCTTTACCCACCAAGGTTATGTCTGTACCATGCAACGTGGTCACTACCGGAATATAAATGCCTTGCTTACGTAAAATCTGCTTAGCCATATAAGCTGCTGAAGCGTGTGGAATGGCATAGTGTACGTGTAGTAAATCTAACCTCTCATTTTTGACAACACTTACCATTTTACTCGCTAACGCCAACTCATAGGGTGGGTATTCAAACAAAGGATAGTTTCTGAAGTTAACCTCGTGGTAAAATAGATTTTCATTTAAGAAATCAAGCCGTTGTGGTTGCGAATAGGTAATGAAATGAACTTCGTGACCTTCTTGTGCAAGTGCCTTACCCAATTCTGTAGCCACTACACCGCTACCCCCGAAAGTGGGATAACAAACTATACCTATTTTGATTTTTTTCACGGTTTTGGATTGGTTATGAGGGTTAAACCATTTTTGTACCTGCTTAGTTTCGCTGAAGGGAAAGATTTAAAGGCATTTCCTTAAAATTGAATATGGATTCATAAACAACATCGTGCATGCGTGTCCGGATGTTCATATTCAATAGTTTATTATTGGTCATATCAGGATGTACACGGTTAGATAAGAATATAAAAACAAGATCATAATCAGGATCTACCCAAATACAGGTGCCTGTAAAACCAGTATGACCAAAAGTGTTGGCTGAAGCATATTTTGACGTAGGGCTGATGGCTTCATTGACAAAATCCCGCTTATCCCAGCCCAAACCTCTTCGACTATTGGTATACTGCTTTTGAGTAAATAAAGAGACGGTTTCAGGTTTGAAATAGTCTAGGCCTGCATAAGTACCTTTGTTAAGCCACAACTGCCCGAGTTTGGCAAGATCCACGGCCGTGCCAAATAAGCCTGCATGACCAGCAACGCCTCCGTGCATGGCAGCCCCCTGATCATGGACATAACCTAACAACAAAGATTTGCGGAATAATTTATCTTTTTCTGTGGGCGCAATGCGCGTTGGATCAAAATGCAGTCGTGGTAAATAACCTAATGTTGTAGCACCCAGCGGTTCATATAAATTTTGATGCAGAAAATCTTCCATCGGTTGGTTGAGTATGCGCTCAGCCAGGCGTTGTAACATGTAAAAACCCATATCGCTATACCGATAGTCATAAGGAGTACGCGCTGGCTTCTCTCTTACTTTAGATTTAATAATCCACTGCCATAGACTATCCTTCATGGCTTGTGCCGCGAACAGATTATGCGTTACCTCAAAAGGGAAAAGTGCTGATCTTGTTGTGGCATAATAGTCGGGCATATGTAAAGAATCCTTCATGGTTTGTGCCCAGAAAGGAAGAAAAGGCCACAGTCCGGCCTGATGCGTGAGTATGTCTTTAATAATAAAGTCTTCTTTATTGCTTCCTTTTAATTCCGGCAGGTAGACAGACATTTTTTTATTGATATCAATCAGTCCCTTTTCGTGCAAGAAGGCTGTTGTCTGTAAAGTAGCCGCAACTTTTGTGACTGAGGCCAGATCGTAAATGGTTTCTTCTGTTACAGGTATTTTGTTTTCGTAGGTGAGCCAACCAAAAGCTTTATCATAAATTATTTTTCCTTTTCTGGCAATCAACACACGGCAACCAGGGGTTGCGCCTGCATTGATGGCTTCATAAGCAATATCTTTAATTTTTGATAAGGTGCTTTCATCGACACCAACGGTTTGTGGATTGGCATATCCCAGGCGACCAAGTGCTTTTGTAGTAATGCTACTTCCGGATTTATAAAATCTTGTACTGATCGGCAAGCGTCCAACAACAGGCAGGGCACCAAAAATTTGTTCTGCTGCAATTTCCTGCATAGCCTCACTTGCCTCATAGGTGGCAAGCACAGCAGCAAAGTTTTCATCGGCAGGTATTAATTCAGGATTGCCGAGGTACACCAATATCACTTTTGTGTCAGGATTGATTTTTTGTAGTTGATTGAGTGCTTGTGGCAACCATGATTCAGCAAAAGGGAAGATACCAGCTACCACTATATCATAGTCAGCCAGCTGCTGAAATACAATGCTATCCTGAGGGAGCACAGCGCAGTATTCATCCACCTTGGTATAACGCGCCAGATATTGATTGAAGGCATTATTCGCGCTAATACCAATAGAGATTGAAGCAATTTTTTTATTCTCAAGAATTTTTAGAGGAAGAAGTGAGTCTTTATTACTTACCAGCGATACTGCAGCTTGTTGAATTTTATGGGTAAGTATGCTTCCTTGTTCTTCTGAAAATGGATAATGTTCAGCGGAATTACTGTTGAGTAGGATATCATACTTGGCAGCTAAAATTTTTCTAACACTTTTCTCCAATTGCAAAGCGTAAACCTTTTCTTTGCGTACAAGTTTTTTAATTTTTCTTACCGCAAATCCAATATTTTCAGGATTGATTAAGAGATCATTACCAGATTGAAAGGCAAAAAGCTCAGGTTCACCCCAGCGGATTTTTCCTTTAGAGAGTTTGATGTCAGGAACATTACTCATGATTAGTCCTTCATAAGCAAATGTTTTCTCTACTTGTGTATTTGTTAAAAGATTACCAATGCTACTGGGTATGAATTTCATCTTTTGCATCAGTGCTTTACGCTCGAAAGTAAGGGGTACGCTTTGCGATTTCGGTAGCACAACTTCTACACCCGCTGCCAACAGGTTCTTATAAACAGTCTGCTGAGGATCATCAAAAGACTGTGTATTTTGTTGAACCAACCATTGTGTAGGAAAATCGGAGAGACCTGTCAGGATATTTTCTTCTTGTAAGGTCTTTACATAAAGTGCAAGTCTTTTGCTGATATGGTCAACATCATTACCCCAGAAATAATATAAAGTGTCTTTTGCACCAGATCTCGCCAGCAAAGCATTTGGTCCCATGTTCAGGTTAACACCCAGGTATTGCAGTTGATGGGCAAGAAGCCGAGTGGTGGTAATGAAAACAGAGTCAGGCAGGGCACTTAAAATCAGAGGCTTTGGGAAAGAAAAGGTACTGTCGATTGTTTTGCCAGCACCCCATTCTGCATCAAGTGCTACAAACAAAGGTGTTTTACTTTCGGCCTGATATTCTGCAATAATTTTTTTAACAGCAGCGGCTGAGCCTCGGTTTATGATAATTCCACCTAAATGATGATTTCTAACTTCATGCAGAAAACGATGTTGCATTTCTTCTGAAGAGAGGTCAGCCTCCAGCATAAAGAGCTGACCTATTTTTTCTTCAAAGCTAAGTTGTTGAAACACACTATCTACCCACTGCTCTTTGCTTTGTCCCCAGCCGGCAATATGCATTGTCAGGAAGAGAATAAGGCCTAAAACTTTTTTCACCATCCTACCGTTTTCGATTTGAATTCCCTTTTATTAACGTCAATTTTGTACAAGCTTGTATTTTAAGCCTGAAATCATAAATATACGATTAAGATGAAGTTTAGCGGACTATTTACGAAAACACCAGCGCATAAAAGATTCAATTATATACCACGTCATTACGATCCACGCGAAGAAGAGATGAAAGAGCGTCAGGAGCGTATCCGTAAAGAGTTGGAGGCAGGTTTACGCAAAGAAACCGAGGAGGATTTGCAGCTTCATCAATCGCGCATTAAAGGTTCCTTTCAGGCGGCCCGAAAAAGGTCTGTTCAAAAAACGGAACCTTCGGCAGCCGTATTGCGCACATTGATTACACTTTTCATTGTTATTGAATTGTGGGTGTACCTTCAGTATGGTAACATTGCATTATACGGTGTGCTCATTATTATTCCCTTTTATCTTTTTTTAAAACTAAGAAACTTTAAACGATCCTGATTTTTTAAGCGCCAGTTCTGACCATGCCGGATATTATACAGTTACTTCCAGATGCTATTGCTAACCAGATTGCTGCCGGTGAGGTGGTGCAACGGCCGGCATCTGCTGTTAAGGAATTAATTGAAAATGCCATCGATGCAGAGGCCACGCACATAAAGCTCATCATCAAAGAGGCAGGCAAAGCCTTGTTACAGGTGATAGACAATGGAAAGGGCATGAGCGAAACTGATGCGCGCATGAGCCTGGAGCGACATGCCACTTCTAAAATCAGAAAAGCTGAAGATTTGTTCACCTTGCATACCATGGGTTTCAGGGGCGAGGCACTCGCATCCATTGCTGCAGTATCTCAGCTGGAAATAAAAACAAGACAGGCAACAGAAGAGCTCGGCACACTTCTGGTAGTGGAAGCTTCTGAAGTAAAAAAGCAGGAGCCAACTGCCTGCGACAAAGGAACCAGCATTAGTGTTAAAAATCTTTTTTATAATATTCCGGCACGCAGAAACTTTCTGAAATCTAATTCAGTAGAAGTAAAGCATATTGTTGACGAGTTTCAGCGTCTTGCCCTGGCCTATCCTAACATTGCCTTCACGTATGTCAACACCGATGATATTGAAATTGATGTAACAGCGGGCAAGTTGAGCCAGCGCATCATCGCTTTGTTTGGCAAAAGTTACCAACAGCAACTCGCACCTTGCGAAGAAGAAACTGATTACGTAAAAATATCAGGTTATGTTGGCAGGCCTGAATCTGCGAAGAAAACAAGGGGCGAACAGTTTCTCTTTGTGAATAACCGCTTTATCAGAAGTAATTATTTACATCATGCAGTCATGACGGCCTATGAAGGATTGCTGCCGGATAATAGTTTCCCTTTTTATGTTTTGTTTCTTACGCTTGATCCAAAACACATCGATGTAAATGTGCATCCAACAAAAACAGAGATAAAATTTGATGATGAGCGAGCTGTATATGGGGTGGTGCAAGCTGCAGTGAGGCAGGCACTGGGCGCTCATAGCCTGAGGCCATCGCTCGACTTTCAAAACGATCAGAATATTGTTGAAAAGCTTTCTGTTCAACAACTGGATAAAGATGTCTATTATAACGAAAGATTTCAGACCCTAAACCAACGAAGCAACCTTGAAAATTGGGAGAAACTGGTAGAGGGGGAGTGGTTAAGTAAACAAAACAGTTCTACCGTTGAGCGACCAGTTGATCAGTTGTCGATGTTGAAGCATGATAACCATGATCAGCAACAGCAGGAAAGCCTGCCAGAGGAGTCGGTGCTTTTTCAATGGCAAAATAAATACATAGTCAGAACGGTAAAGCCAGGCTTGATGTTTATCGACCAGCAAGCCGCTCACGAAAGGGTTCTTTTTGAGAAATTCTCTGACCAGTTACGAAATAAAACAGGTCAAAGCCAGCAAAGCCTTTTCCCGCAAAGTATCCAATTGAGTGCTGCTGATTTTGCGCTGCTGATGGAAATGGACCAGGAACTAAAGGCCCTTGGTTTTATGCTGGAGGTTTTCGGTAAAAACACCATGTTAATTTCGGGCACACCAGCGCACTTGCCTACGGGTAGAGAAAAACAACTGCTGGAGGGCTTATTAGAGCAGTTTAAAATCAATCAGTCTGAGCTATCAGTCCCTTTACAGGAAAATCTGGCCAGGGCTTTGGCAAAAAGAGCCTCTTTAAAAGCCGGACAAAAACTAATGGCAGAGGAAATGCGTTCATTGGCTGACGCGCTGATGGTATGTAAAACTCCTAATTATACACCAGAAGGCTCGCCAACATTCTTTATTTTTGAATCTGGTAAAATGGAAAATTACTTTAAACGACAATAAGTTAAATTAGACATCACGGTTATGACGTGACCCGCTCTTGGATTAGAGCATGCCAATAGTTTGATAAAAACGACCTTGGCACTGTGAACCAAAAAATACTTATGCTGAATCTGACACCGGTAGTCCGCAATATTATTATCCTGAATGTGATTGTATTTATCCTGCAAAACATGTTCAGGTCCTTGCATGTAACTGAAATACTTTCTCTGTGGAATGTGGGCACAGAAAACTTCCGACCCTATCAGTTGTTTTCTTACATGTTTGCGCATGGTGGCTTTATGCACATCTTCTTTAATATGCTAAGTCTTGCTTTTACAGCACCTATCTTAGAAAATTACTGGGGAACCAAGCGCTTCTTATTGTTCTATCTGGTAACGGGTATTGGAGCTGGGGTTTTCAACATTGCTATTGATTATTTCTTCCTCGATGGCAATTCCTTTGGTTATATGTTAGGAGCCTCGGGGGCTGTTTATGGTGTTTTAATGGGTTTTGGTATGATGTTTCCTAACATGGAAATCATGTTGCTGATTCCACCTATCCCTATTAAAGCTAAGTATCTTGTATTCGTTTTAGGTGGAATGTCGTTTTTATTAGACAGAAGTGGAGGAGTGGCACACCTGGCACACTTAGGTGGTGTGGTATTTGCTTTTGCTATGATCCAATATTGGCGGAGCCAGGGAGGAAGAGGGGGATATTTTTAGAAGCAGAGTTTTAGCAATTAGAAATACAATGTTGTTTAGTTAAGTTTCCGTACTCATCCTCTCCTTCGGAGAGGACAGGAGGTGAGGCAATAAAAAAGACTTAACTAAACAACATTGAATTAGAAATAACAATTAGAGTAAACTTAACGTGATTTTTAACGAATTTAAAAACGCCTTTCAACGCAGCAACCATGCACATGTCCAGTTGATCATAATCAATGTGGCCATCTTCCTGTTCATGGGTGTTATCTTTGTGTTTTCTCGCATATCAGGTTTCGATGCTTTATTTGAATTAGTGTATGATCAGTTTACTATTCCGCCTCAATTTTCGGAATTCTTAACCAGGCCTTGGACGCTCTTCACCTATTCATTTGCGCATAGCCTGACCGATATTTTTCATATACTGTTTAATATGTTGGCACTATACTGGTTTGGCCGACTATTTATTGAGTATCTGGGTAGTGATAAACTGGTGGCATTGTATGTTTTGGGTGGAATGGCTGGAGCAGTTTTTTACCTGATCATGTTTAATACCATTCCCTATTTTATTGAAGCATCTAACTTTAATGGAATGGTTGGCGCTTCGGCAGCGGTATATGCCATCATGGTGGCAGTAGCTACCCTATTACCAGACTATACTTTCTTTTTATTATTCCTGGGGCCTGTCAGAATTAAATACATTGTATTCTTTTACATTGTCATTTCCTTTATCGGATCTGTGGGCCCGAATGCTGGCGGTAATTTGGCACACCTGGGTGGTGCTTTAATGGGCTTTGTCTATATGAAGCAGTTGCAAGCTGGTGTAAACTGGGGTGCATGGATTACTAGTGTACTTGATTGGGTGCGTGACTTGTTCCAGCCAAGACCAAAAGTAAAAGTGAGCTACCGTAAAGAAGAGGCAGCCTTTGCACAGAAAAAGGGCAGTAAAGTAACTTCAGAAAAGGGTAAAATTTCTCAAGAAGAAATTGATGCAATCCTTGATAAAATATCAGATGGTGGCTATGAAAGCTTAACCAAAGAAGAAAAAGAAAAACTTTTCAACGCTTCAAAGAAATAGTAGTGTGCCTAATGGCTATTTTAAAGTTATTGTTTCTAAAATCGTAAATCGTAAATCGTAAATCTTAAATCCCTACTAACGTACCGCCCTAAAATACGCATGCAGAGCTTCCATGATATCTTCAGGATTTGTAGCGTATTGTATGGTTCTGTAACGCTGATTAAAGGAGGCCAGTAATTCGTAGTATTCCTCTTCACTTAAGTCATAATCCTTCGTAAATATTTCTTTCACAACCGGATCAGTAATCACTTGTATATAGGTTTGTGTTTTATTGCTTTCCTCCACATAGCGGTAGATTTTTCGCTTTTCTTTTTCCGTCTTAGAAAAATAAGTAAACGGTGATTCGAAAGCCTGGTAAGTTTCCATCTTTCGAGGAGCTGTTCTGGTTCGGTCAAGAATTTCGTTTGGATAAAGGCGTGTGGCTTTTATGACAATTTCCTGTAACAGCTGTGTTTGCTCACGCATGCGAATGAAAAGGGCGTCCTCTTCCAAAAACAGTGGTAGCTCTAACGTAACATAACCAAGATAGGAAAAGACTAAAGTGTCAACAGGGGTGGCACTAATTGTAAATGAACCACTTTGATTGCTAACGGTTGCTTTGCCATTTCCTTTCACTGAAATATATACACCGCCCATGCCATTCATGCTTAGAGAGTCCACAACGATACCCCTATAGCTTTGCTGGCCTTTTAGACTATAGCTTAGTGTTACCAGTAAAAGGAAAAGAAAAAATCTCACGCTTAGTTTTTACGAAGATGCCTTTGGGCACAAAAAAGTTTAATCCGATTGGCTGATTTTATTGTCGAGCTTCTAGCTTCCAATCTCCAGCTTCAAGCCTTTAACTTCGACCCTCGACCCTCTAACCTCCAGCTTCGAGAGTCTATTTATTCGCCAACTGCCCGCAGGCCGCATCAATGTCTTTACCGCGACTAATGCGTATGCGTGTGGTAATGCCCTCAGCTTCCAGTATTTCCTGATACATGCGCAACGATTCAGGTGTTGCCTGTTGAAACGTTGAATCGTCAATAGAATTGTACTCAATCAAATTTACTTTGCTGGGTATGATTTTGGCAAACTTTAAAAGTGCCAGCGCATCTTCTTTTTTATCGTTGATGCCCTTCCAGACTACATACTCATAGGTAACTTTTCTCTTTGTTTTCTGATACCAGTGTTTTAACGCATCGGCCAACTCTTCAAGCGGTGTGCTGTCATTAATCGGCATGATAGAGGAGCGTGTTTCATTGATGGCAGAGTGTAAAGATACCGCGAGGTTAAACTTCACCTGATCGTCAGCAATTTTTCGAATCATTTTGGCAACCCCTACAGTGGAAACTGTAATGCGTTTCCAGGCCATGCCTAATCCCTTCTGATCTGTTATTTTATGAATGGCATCCAACACATTATTATAGTTGAGCAGCGGTTCACCCATGCCCATAAATACTATGTTAGTAAGTGGACGGTTAAAAAATAATTCAGCTTGCTCTTTTATGGCCACCACCTGATCATAAATCTCATCAGGATTTAAATTACGCATGCGCTTTAGGCGAGCAGTAGCACAAAATTTACAAGCCAGACTACAACCTACCTGCGATGAAACACAAGCTGTAATTCTTTTTTCAGTGGGGATTAAGACCGACTCTACGATCAGTCCATCATGCAACATAACAGCATTTTTAATCGTGCCATCAGCACTGCGTTGCATTTTATCAACTTTGATATGATTAATGGAAAAATTGGCTTTTAGCATTTCGCGTACGGGCAGCGAAAGGTTCGTCATCTGATCAAAATCCTTCGCAGACTTGTGCCACAGCCATTCGTATACCTGCTGGGCACGAAAAGGCTTTTCACCCTGCTCTGTAAAAAATTGCTTAAGCTCCTCTAGTTTTAACTTCCGAATATCGCGCTTGCTTACCTCTACCATCTTGCAAAATTAATAATTCGCGGGTGAAGATGCAGCCCGCTGGCTTTTTTAGCGAATTCTTTCAAAAACGCGGACTTCACAAGGCCGGTTTACATCACTGATAATGAGTTTGGCACTGGAAAGCTCTTCTACGTTATAGCTCGCAATAATGGTTCTGGATTTCTTATCTAATAAATGCAGCGTGGCCCCATCATAGCGATATAAAAAGTTCTTTTCGTTTACCTCTTTTCGTTTACCCAATATAGTGGTGCTTTGTTCTCCCTTCATTTTGTCCTTAAACTCAATTACATCAGGGGTGCGCTTCTTCATACTGTTAAAATCGCTCATCAACTCATCCATATCTTCCGATTGGTTGGGATTATCCAGCTTTTCGTCCATGCAATTGCTTTGTTTCATCAATTGCCAACGTCCTATAATGTTTTGGGCAGATAAACTAAGGCTGGTAAGGGTTAGGATTAGGCATACTAGACTTTTCATAGCATTCAATTTTTATGAAGTTAGTCAAAATTCAGGCCAGCCTGTGTATCTTTTCGGCATGAAGCACTACTTTTTGGTCATTCTGTTGCTTAGTCTCCTTATGGCTTGTTCTAAAGTGCCAAAAGAGGATGATATGTTGTTGGTAAACCTGATGAAAAGTCAGCCCGCCCAATTTCAGCACATCCTGGATAGCGCAGATTTCTACGAAGTGCAGATTATCTATACCCAGATAAACAGAGATGATGAAAATAGGGCGGATTTTAAAAGCTTTTTCTTTAACCTGGACTCCAGCCGATATTTTTACCCGGCCTCAACAGTTAAATTTCCAGCCGTACTACTGGCATTAGAAAAATTGAGGTCCCTCAACATTCAGCATCTCGATAAAGATACCCCCATGTTGCACGACAGTGTTTACAGTGGGCAAAGTGCTGTCCGTACCGATACAACCTCAGCCAATAATATGGCATCAGTGGCGCATTACGCAAAAAAGATATTGGTTGTAAGTGATAACGATGCCTACAATCGCTTGTATGAATTTATTGGTCAGGAAAATTTTAATAATGAACTCCATCAAAAAGGATATAGTGACACAAGAATTTTGCATCGACTCGAAAGAGCCCTTTCACCGGATGAAAATGCACACACCGAAGCCATACGATTTTTTCAAAAACATGGTGTAGTATACGAGCAGCCCATGTTGGTGAATGAAAATCCATACGTATCCAGTACTGCCATTTTAAAGGGTAAGGGTTTTATCAAGAATGATACGCTGGTATCTGCTCCTTTTGATTTCACTTACAAAAATTTCTTTCCCTTGGACGAACAACAACGCATGTTGAAGTCAGTTATCTTTCCAGAGTCAGTGCCATCAGCAAGTCGTTTTAATATTCCTGAAGAAGATCGCTTATTTGTCTTGCAATACATGTCACAATTGCCAACCGAAACAACTTATCCCCCTTATTACCAGGATCCGGATTATTACACTGATGCCTATTGCAAGTTTTTCATGTTTGGCGGAAAAGGTGCTATGCCTAAAAACATCCGGATATTTAATAAGGTAGGCGATGCTTATGGTTATTTGATTGACAATGCCTACATCGTTGACTTTGACAACAATATTGAATTTATGTTAAGTGCGGTAATTCATGTAAATAAAGATGGTATTTACAATGATGGTCAATATGAATATGAAAGCATTGGCCAGCCTTTTTTAAAAAACCTGGGAAACCTGGTTTATGAATATGAGCTATCCCGAAAACGAAAACACCTGCCTGATTTAAGTGCCTTTAAATTTGAATACGAAAGAAATAGATAATTAAAAATAGTAGTTAATCATTATGCAAAAGACTAACGCCATTGTCATCACCGGAGGATATCTAGATACCAGTAACGCTAAAACTGCCCATGGACTTATCAGAGGAACAGATCGTTTTAATATTGTAGGTATTATTGATCATAAGCATCCGGGTAAAGATGCGGGCGAGATTTTAGATAAAAAGAAAAGAAACATTCCTGTTTATGCCACCCTTGCCGATGCCCTGCAAGCGAGTAAAGAACCTGTAAAGTATTGTGTTATTGGTGTAGCAACTAAAGGTGGTGTTATACCCGAAACGCTGCGCACTATGATTAAAGAAGCCCTGGAGCTAAACCTGAGCATTGTAAATGGTTTGCATGATTATGTTTCTGACCACCAGGAATTGGCCGATATCGCCAAACAAAGAGGCTTGGAAATCATAGATGTTCGCAAGCCGAAAAAATTCAAAGATCTTCATTTCTGGTCAGGTAAAATTGTAGAAGTCAAATGCCCCAAGGTGGCAGTGCTGGGTACCGATTGTGCCATGGGTAAGCGTACCACCACACGCTTCTTGGTAGAGATGATGCGCAAAGCGGGTTATAAAGCAGAAATGATTTACACAGGACAAACAGGATGGATGCAAGGCGCTAAACACGGATTTATCTTTGATTCTACACTTAACGATTTTATCTCCGGTGAAATGGAACATGCAGTATGGTCTTGTTACAAGGAAGAAAAACCAGATATTATTTTTATTGAAGGTCAGTCTTCCTTGCGTAACCCAAGTGGTCCTGCAGGTTCTGAGTGGATAGTATCTGCTGAAGCAAAGGCTGTGATATTGCAGCATAGCCCTATACGCAAACAATATAAAGACATGGAATTTTATCCGGCTTATCTCCCTTCTTTAAAAGACGAAGTAAGCTTAATAAAAATGTATGGTGCAGATACCATCGCCATCACTATCAATACAGCAAAGATGACTACAGAGGAGGCTAGAAAATACGCTGTCTCTTACGAACAGGAGTTAAATATACCTGCCATTCTTCCTTTAGAAGATGGACTGGAGGCATTGCTACCTGCTTTTGAAAAAATGATTAAAGAGTATAAATAGTAATAGAACCGTCATCAGTAAAAACATGAGCACTAAAATCAAGGATATCAAAGTATGGAGCGTTGACTTGGGCAATCAACGACCCTACACCATTGCTTTCAAAACGGTAGATGAGGTTAAGAACGCCTTTGTCGAAATTACATTAACAAACGGTCTCACAGGTTTAGGCTCGGGCAATCCCAGCGAATATGTGGTGGGTGAAAACCTGAAACAAACCTTAGAAGCATTGCATGAAAACAACCTTGATTTTTTAATAGGCCGTGATATTCGTGAACTCAATCAACTCACGTTTGAAGTATGGCAGCGCTTTCCTAAAAATCCTGCTGCAAGAGCAGCACTTGATATTGCCCTGCATGATGCCTTCACAAAATTCCTGGGTATTCCCCTGGTTCAATACTTCGGACAAAAAATAAAGGCTATGCCAACTTCAAATACCATTGGCATTAAAAACGTGGAGGCTACTTTGGTAGAAGCTGAAGAATTTGTGGGGAAGGGTTTTAAAATATTAAAAGTAAAATTGGGTAAGGATCCCGCAGAAGACATTGAGCGCATGGTTAAACTGCGCGAACGTTTTGGCAATAATATTGTCATTCGTATCGATGCCAACCAGGGATACAATGTGCATCAAACCATTGAC
>VFQM010000917.1_pt1 | contig 28674 bp, 26 predicted proteins | sample 3512391 | NCBI WGS metagenome assembly VFQM01 (sample SAMN10412369, study PRJNA504923) | tailings metagenome | isolation source: Replicate 1 from Balatoc abandoned mine | place: Philippines
CAGGCTCAGGCTCAGGCTCAGGCTCAGGCTCAGGCTCAGGCTCAGGCTCAGGCTCGGGTTCGGGCTCGGGCTCGGGCTCGGGCTCGGGCTCGGGCTCGGGCATCGGCTCGGGCTCCAGCGCCATCGCGGGCTCGGGGGCCTCGGCCGGCAGCACGTCGTCGAAGGCCGCGGGCAACCCGGTCACGCCCTCGCCCTGCGGCGCGAGCGCAGCCGCCTCGGCGGGCTGCGCATCAGGCGCTGGTGCAGGCTCGAACGCGGGCGGCGCATCGGGCATCGCCTCCGGTTCGATCAGGATCCCGGCCACCGGCTCGGGCAGGGGCTCGGGCAGGGGCTCGGCCGCCGGACCGGGGACCTCCGGGGCCTGGGCGGCCGGCTCGATGGCTTCGGCCACCGGCGCGGCCGGCGGCGCCTGCACCGGGCTGCCCGGCAGGTCGAAGCGCAGGTCGAAGTCCTCGGCCGACAGCGCCAGCTCCTCGGCCTGAGGGGCGTCGGGCGGCAGGTCGAAGGCGAGGTCTGCGGCGTCGGCCGCTTCGGTGACGTCCACGGCCGCGGGGGTGTCTGCGGGTAAGGCCGCGGGGGCCTCCGCGGGTACGGCCGCGGGGGCCTCTGCGGGCGCCCTTGCCGGCGACTCGGGCTCCGCACCGTCCAGCGCACCGAGGTCGAGCGAAAAGTCGGGCCACGCCGGCTCCGCCGGCGCCGCCGTCGGCGCCGTGGTGTCCTCCGCGGGCGGCAGGTCCAGCGAGAGCAGGTCGAGGTCAGCGGCGGCCGGCAGGTCGGGCACGCGCTGGGTCAGTGCCGGCAGCGCCGGGGCCGAAGGCTCCAGAACGGCCGTGCGCTCCATGTCGGCCGTGAGGTCGTCGCCGGCAGCCGCCGACAGCGCCTGCGGCGCGAGGTCCTGCACCTCCGAGCCCGGCGGCACGGCCGCGGGGATGGGCAGTTCCTGGCCATGCTCGCGCAGGGCATCGGCGGCCCGCGCGACGTCCGGCGCCCGGTGGCCGCGGTCGGCACCGTCGGCAATGGCCTCGACCCAGTCGGCCAGGTAGTCCAGCGCCTGGGTGCTGAAGGCCGCCAGCGGCGCGTCCAGGCGCGACTGCTGCGCCAGCCGCGCGTTGTAGAGCTGCTCGCAGGCCCAGGCGGCCTCGCCGAAGGCCTTCAGGCCCACCATGCGGGAGCTGCCCTTGAGGGTGTGGAAGGCGCGCCGCACCGAGGTCATCTCAGCCAGGTCGCCGGCATCCTGCGACAGGCGGGCGAGCGAGGCACGCGCCCCGGCCACGACTTCGCGCGCCTCCTCGAGGAAGATCTCGCGCATCTCGGCGTCGTCCTCGAGCCCGCTGGCCGCCTGCGGTGCGGCCTGCGGTGCGGCCTGTGGCGGCGCCGGTGCCCGCTCCGCGGCCGGCGGGTTGGCGGCCGGCAGGGCGGCGGCCGCGGCGGGCGCCTGCATCGCCGGCTCGTCGGCCGCGGCGGGCGCCTGGGGTTCGAAGGCCGCGAAGGCCGGCGCCCGCGCGCTCTGCCCCACCCGCGCGCTGAGCATGCCGCTGCCCGGGTCGAAGCGGAACAGCGTCTTGGCCAGCTGCGGCTGCACGCTGAGCATGTCGATCAGGAAGCTCAGCGCGCCCAGGTTGTCGGCCAGCCGGTCGAAGGTGCCGGCCTGCGCGGCACGCTGAGGGTCGACCTCGGTCTGCGCCAGGGCGTCGACGCTGTCGCGCATGTGCAGCACGGCCTGGGAGGCCTGGTCCAGGCCGAGCACGGTGAGCACGCCGCGCATGGCCGACAGCTGGCCCGGCACCGGGATCAGCAGCTCGCGCTGCGCCGGGTCGCGGAAGTACTGGTCGATCTGCTTCTCGACCTCGGTCAGCGATGCGCGCAGCTCCTGCACCACGCTGCCCATGGTCTGGCGGTCGGAGATGCGCCGGTAGAGCTCCTCCATCCAGGATTCGAGCGGCTGCGCCTGCCCGCCGGCACCGACGTCGCCGATGCGCTGGGCCAGCCGCTGCACGCGCTCGGCCAGCGCCGGCTGGTCGAACTCGCCGTCCTCGAGCACAGCGTCGACGTACAGGATGGCGGTGGCCACCTCCATCGCGTGCTCCGCCTCGGGCGCGCGCTGCGCCTGCACGCACTGCGCCGCGGCACCCTGCAGCGCCTGGGCCAGCGCGCCGCCGCTAGGGAACAGGCGCTGCACCGAGTCGCCGAGCAGGGCGAACGACTCGCCGAGCGCCGGCAGGCGCTGGGTGTCGCCGCCGGCCACGGCCGACCATGCGTCCTTGGCGCCGGCCACGCGCTTGCGCGCCTGCTGCACCACGGCGGGGTCGAACAGGCCCAGGCGCGGGGTGGTGTAGTCGGCACGGGCCGCCGGGTCGCCCGGCCACACGGCCTGCACCGCCGCCAGCCGCCGCGTGGTGTCGGGGTCGCGCATCTCGGCGCGCACGGCATAGAAGAGGAGGTCCTGCGCCAGGCGGTCGGAGACGGCACCCTCGCCCTTGATCGCGGCACGCAGCTGCGCCAGCAGGCGCGAGGCCACGCGCTTGGTGTGGATGTCGCTGTCGATCAGCTGCGCCGCCTGGGCCTCGAAGAAGGCCGAGGCCAGCAGCCACAGCGTGGCCTGCTCGCCGCGGGCACCGGCGCCGAGCTCGGCACAGAGGTCGCTCATGCGCAGCGGCGCCGCGGGGTCCGCGCCGCGCATCAGCGCCAGCGTCAGGCCCTCCATCTCGCTGCGCGCGCTGTCGTCGGCCGCGCGCGGCGTGACGCGCGGGTCGGCCGGCAGCTGGCGCCACTGCCAGTCGTGTGCCCACAGGTCGGCCGGGTGCACGCGCTCGGCGCCGGCCAGCGCCTGCACCGCGGCGTACTGCGGGAACAGCGCCAGCGTGGGCACCGGCTTGCCGGCAAGCATGCGGGCGAGCGCGTCGAGCACGGCGAACGACGCCTGCTCGAGTGTCTCCACCGCCTGCTGCGTGGCCAGCTTGGGCCGCGCCACCATGCGCTGCACCGCGGCTTCGCTGGCGCGCAGCACCTGGGCCACGCCGGGCAGCGCCACCAGCTCGAGCGCGCCCACCCCCTGGTGCAGCTGCACGCGGGCCTGGCGCAGCACCGCCGGATCGGCGGTGTCGACATCGGAGGCACCGGCGCCCTCCAGCTCGCGCACGTAGCGCCGAAGCGCGCGGTGGGCGTTGTCCAGCGTGCGGCGCAGCTCGCCTTGCACCCAGGCCAGCGCGCTGAGGTCGTCGCCGGCGGTCGCTTCGGCTTGCAGGTTCATGGAGGGTTCTCCGCGCGCAGGCGCTGCGCGACGCTCAGCTCACCTTGAACCGTGCCACCGACTGGCGCAGTTCCTCGGCGGTGCGCGACAGCTCGCGCACCATCTGCGCCGTGGAGCGCGTGCCGTCGCCGGTCTGCTCGGTCACGGCGAAGATGTGCTGGATGTTGTCGGCCACCACGTTGGCCGAGGCGGCCTCTTCCGAGGCCTGGCGGGAAATGCGTTCGATCAGCGCCGACAGCTCGCGCGTGACCCGGTCGATGTCGGCCAGCGCGGCACCGGCGGCGTCGGACAGGCGAGCCCCCTCCACCACGCCCTGCGTCGAGCGTTCCATGGCGGCCACCGCGTCCTGGGTGTCGGTCTGGATGGTGCGCACGATGGCGGCGATCTGCCGCGTGGCGTCGCCCGAGCGTTCGGCCAGGCGCTGCACTTCCTCGGCCACCACGCTGAAGCCGCGGCCGGCCTCGCCGGCGCTGGCGGCCTGGATGGCGGCGTTCAGCGCCAGCACGTTGGTCTGTTCCGTGATGTCCGAGATCAACTCGGTGATCTCGCCGATCTCCTGCGAGCTCTCGCCCAGGCGCTTGATGCGCTTGGAGGTCTCCTGGATCTGGTCGCGGATGGCGTTCATGCCGCCGATGGTGTTCTGCACCGCCTGCAGGCCGGTCTCGGCCGCCTGCAGCGACTGGCGCGCCACCTGCGCCGTCTGCTGCGCCTGCGAGGACACGTCGTTGATGCGCCCGGCCATCTGCAGCACCGATTCGCCGGTCTCGCGGATCTCCCGCAGCTGCTCGGTGGAGGCGGCCAGCAGCTCGGTGGAGGTCTGCTCGACCTGTTGCGTGGTCTCGGTCACGCGCGCCACCGTGGTCTGCACCTGCGACACCAGGGTGCGCAGCTCCTCCACGGTGTAGTTCACCGAGTCGGCGATGGCGCCGGTGATGTCCTCGGTGACGGTGGCCTGCTGCGTCAGGTCGCCCTCGGCCACCGTCTGCAGCTCGTTCATCAGCCGGAGAATGGCCGCCTGGTTGGCGTCGTTGACACGCTTGGCCTCCTGCTCCTGGCGCTCGGCCTCCAGGCGCTGCGCCTCGGCGGCGCGGGCCCGCAGGGTCTGGTCCTGCACGAACAGCTGCAGCAGGCCCCAGCCGGTGCCGGCGAGCAGCAGCAGCCCCAGCACCCCGGCCATCAGGTAGGGCAGCGACAGGCCGCCGGTGCCGGCGAGCTGCTGCTGCAGCGCGTCGAGGCCGCGGCGCAGCGGTTCGCTGTCCTGCACGATGGCGTTCTGCGCCTCGCGCGCCTGCACCAGGCCCTGCAGGTTGCCCAGGATGGCACCGGCCTGGGTGCGTGTCTCCTCGTACTGCTTGACGAGCTGGGCCAGCACCTCGCGCGCCTGCGGGTCACGCGTGCCGGGCAGTCGCAGCTCGGGGTTGCCTTCGGCCAGGCCGTCGGCGATCTCGCGGAAGCTGTTGAGGTCCTTGCCGAGCAGGAACACCGCCTCCGGGCTGACGCCCTCCATGGTGAGGAACTCGTTGGCGCTCTTGCCGATGCGCTGGGTCAGCATCACGAGCTGGCCCACCGCGGACAGCTCCGCCGGCGACGCACCCTGCTGCAGCTTCAGCGACGACAGCGTCTCGGCCACCTCCAGCAGGTCGGCCGACTGGCGGTTGATGGCGCGCAGCGCCTGGCCGACCTGGGTCAGCGTCTTCTCCTGGCCGAGCACGACCTGCGCGTTCTTCTCCGCGCGGTCGACCAGCGGCAGCAGCGGGTCGACGAGTTCCTGCAGCGCGCCGGGGACGGCGGGCGCATCGCCCGAGCCGTCCTTCAGCGAACGCAGGCTGCCGGCCAGGATGGACGCGCTCTCGCGCACCTCCGGGAAGGCCGAGGCCGAGCCGACCAGCGCCTGCGAGACCGACTTGGCCAGCCGCTGCGACTGCGTCTGCGCGCGACCGCTGGCGTCGAGCTGCGCGGCGCTGCGGTCGGCCGCCAGCACGGCCAGCACGCCCGCGGCCACCAGCAGCACGACCCCGGCCACCGCGCCCAGCACCAGCGTGCGCTGCTGGCGCGCCGGCGGCAGGTGGCCGATGAACGGCAGCGGCCGCGCCGGCACGGCGGCCACGGCCGCGGCGGCGGCCTCGGCGTAGTCGCCGGCGAGCTCCGAGGGCGCCGCCTCGGAAATGATCGAGCTCTCCCCCAGGGTGCTGCGCCCGAGGTCGGGCGCCAGGGTCACGCCACCCGGCCCCAGGCGCACCGTGCGCTCCGCCGGCGACAAGGTGTCGGCCACCTCGTCGAAGGGCACCGGCGGCACCGAGTCGGGCGCCGGTGCCGCGTGGGACTTGCCCTTGATCCTGTCCAGGAAGCTCATGACGGTCCTCTCTGTGCCTGCTTCTGTTCTGGGTATCCGTGGGCCGCGGCCGGCCCGGGGGTCAGGGCTGCACGCCCGGCTGGGCCTGGCCAATGCCCAGGAACACCGGGTGCGCGGCCAGGGCCGCGAGGTCGATCTCCTGCCACGCGCGGCCGGCCGCGTCCTGCCAGCGGCCGCCGGCGAACGCGGGGCGCTCGCCGGGCTCGGCCGGCAGCGCCTGCAGCTGCGTGGGGTTGCGCAGCCCGGCCAGCCGGTCGACGAGCAGCGCCGCATGGCTGCCGAGCGCGGGGTTCAGCGCCAGCACGCGGGTGTGCTCGCGCCAGGGCTCGCCCTGGGGGTGCGGCGCGCGCAGGCCCAGGAAGACCGCGAAGTCCACCACGCCGTGCAGCCCGCCGCGGAGGTTGGCCACGCCGAGGAACCAGGGCAGCGTGTGCGGCACCGGCAGGAGGGCCGGCACGGAGAAGATCTCGCCGGCACTGGCCAGCGGGAACAGCAACCCGCGGCCTTCGCACTCGACGGCCAGCCACGCCGTGCGCTGCGTCGTCGACTGCACCGCCTGCAGCCGTTCGGCCAGGCGGGCCTGAAGTTCGCGGAGCGCGTCGCGGCGGGCCATCGTCGCTCAGTCGAAAGCCTTGATCTTGGCGAACAGCTCGTCGGCGTTGACCGGCTTGACGATGTAGTCGCGCGCGCCCTGCCGCATGCCCCAGACCTTGTCGGTCTCCTGGTTCTTGCTGGTGCACATGATCACCGGCACGTCGGCCCAGCGCGGGTCGCGCGTGATCGTGCGCGTGAGCTGGAAGCCGTTCTGGCCCGGCATCACCACGTCCATCAGGATCAGGTCGGGCTTGTCCTCGGCCAGGCGGCGCAGGGCCTCATCGCCGTTCTCGGCCGTGCGCACCGCATAGCCCTTCCGGCCGAGCAGGTCGGAGAGGTGGTAGAGCTCGGTCTTGGAGTCGTCGACGACCAGGATCTTCTGGATGGGCATGGTTGGATTCCTCGGGGTGCGCAGCGCCGTTCGGGCCCCTGCCACGGCGGGCCGCTCAGGCGGCCGGCCGCCGGAAGGCCTCGACGGCCTTGAGCAGCTGTTCCTTGGTGAACGGCTTGGTCAGGTAGTCCTCGGAGCCGACCATGCGGCCGCGCGCCTTGTCGAACAGCCCGTCCTTGGACGAGAGCATGATCACCGGCACGTGGGCGAAACGGGGGTTGCGCTTGATGATGGCGCAGGTCTGGTAGCCGTCCAGCCGCGGCATCAGGATGTCGCAGAAGATCAGGTCCGGCTCGTGGTCGTTGACCTTGGAGAGGGCGTCGAAGCCGTCCTCGGCAAGCACCACCTGGTGGCCACCCTGGCGCAGGAAGATCTCGGCGCTGCGCCGGATGGTGTTGCTGTCGTCGACCACCAGCACGCGGGCGCCGGCCGCCGGGGCGGCCTCCGCGGTCGCGTCTGCAGCTTCGGGCACCGCAGGGAATTCCACTCGCTCTCCTCGACCCGGTGCACGCCGTTCCGGCGTGGGGTCAGATGCGGACCATCTCGAAGTCCTCCTTGCGGGCGCCGCATTCGGGACAGGTCCAGTTCATCGGCACGTCCTCCCAGGCCGTGCCCGGGGCGATGCCGTGCTCCGGGTCGCCGGCGGCCTCGTCGTAGATCCAGCCGCAGATGAGGCACATCCAGGTACGAGGTTCGCTCACGTCGGGGGCTTCGGTCACTACAATGAAGGTCGATTGTAGCGACGGCGCCGACCGGAAAATCAAGGAATAGTGGACACATAGCCCGCATTCCTCGAGTTTCGCTGGAAGTCCTTCCCGGGCCCGGCGCCGCCGGGGCCGGATGCCGGATGCCGGCCCGGCCCGTCTAGTGGACACCCCGATGAACCCCGATACCGCACCGGCCACCGAGAGCCAAGACCCGACGCAGGACTCCCCGGCCTGCGTGATGTGCTTCAACGCCAGCGACCCCAGCGGCGCCGGTGGCCTGGCCGGCGACGTGGCCACGGTGGCGGCCATGGGGGCGCACGCGCTGCCGGTGGTGACCGGCATCGTGATGCGCGACACCGCCGAGGTCTTCGACCAGCACGACCTCGACCCCGACGTGGTGGCCGAGCAGGCGCGCAGCATCCTCGAGGACGTCACCGTGGCCGGCTTCAAGGTGGGCTTCCTGGGCAGCGCCGAGGTGGTGGGCGCCGTGGCGGAGATCCTGTCCGACTACCCCGACGCGCCGCTGGTCTCCTACCTGCCCGGCCTGTCCTGGCTGGAGGAGGACCGCCAGCAGAGCTACCTCGAGGCGTTCCGGGAGCTGATCCTGCCGGCCACCGAGGTGCTGGTGGGCAACCACCAGACGCTGACCGACCTGCTGCTGCCGGAGTGGGACCAGGATCGCCCGGCGTCGCCGCGCGAGCTCGCGGTGGCCGCCGGCGAGCACGGCGCCCGCTACGTGCTCGTCACCGGCGTCGTGCTGCCCAGCAAGGGCAGCGAGCAGTACATCGACAACGTGCTGGCCTCGCCCCAGGGCGCGCTGACGGGCGAGAAGTTCGAGCGCTTCGACACCAGCTTCGTGGGCAGCGGCGACACCCTGGCCGCGGCGCTGGCCTCGCTGCTGGCGGCCGGCAGCGAACTGCAGGCCGCGGTGGGCGAGGCGCTGGCCTTCCTCGACCAGAGCCTGGACGCCGGCTTCCGGCCCGGCATGGGCCACGTGGTGCCCGACCGTTTCTTCTGGGCGCTGCCGCCCGCCGACGAGGAAGGCGCCGCGGGCGACGACGGCCCGCCGCCCGACGACGAACCCAACCCGCCTGTTGATCCGAAGAGCAAGGGAGCCCCGCGCCGTGTCCATTGAAGCGTCCACCAACGCCGCCGCCTTCGAGCGCGCGCAGCGCGTGATCCCCGGCGGTGTCAACTCGCCGGTGCGCGCCTTCCGCGCCGTCGGCGGCACGCCGCGCTTCATCCGCCGCGCCGAGGGCGCCTACCTGTGGGATGTCGAGGGCCGGCGCTACATCGACTTCATCGGCTCCTGGGGGCCGATGATCCTCGGCCACGGCCACCCGGCGGTGCTGGAGGCCGTGACCCGGGCCGCACGCGACGGCCTGAGCTTCGGCGCCCCCACCGAGGCCGAGGCCGAGCTGGCCGAGGCCATCATCGCCCACGTGCCGTCGGTGGAGCAGGTGCGCCTGGTCTCCAGCGGCACCGAGGCCGGCATGAGCGCGCTGCGGCTGGCGCGCGGCGCCACCGGGCGCTCGGCCATCGTCAAGTTCGAGGGCTGCTATCACGGCCATGCCGACGCGCTGCTGGTCAAGGCCGGGTCCGGCCTGGCCACGTTCGGGCACCCCACCAGCGCCGGCGTGCCGCCGGAGGTGGTGCAGCACACGATGGTGCTGGAGTTCAACAACATCGCCCAGCTGGAACAGACCTTTGCCGAGCGCGGACGCGAGATCGCCTGCGTGATGATCGAGCCGATCGCAGGCAACATGAACTTCGTCCGCACCAGCGTGCCGTTCATGACCCGGCTGCGCGAGCTGTGCACGGCGCATGGCGCGCTGCTGGTGTTCGACGAGGTGATGACGGGCTTCCGCGTGGCCCTGGGCAGCGCCCAGAGCGTGTATGCCCGCCTGATCCCCGGCTTCCGGCCGGACATGAGCGTGTTCGGCAAGGTCATCGGTGGCGGCATGCCGCTGGCGGCCTTCGGCGGCACGAAGGACGTGATGGCGCAGCTGGCGCCGCTGGGCCCGGTCTACCAGGCCGGCACGCTCAGCGGCAACCCGGTGGCCACCGCCTGCGGCCTGGCCACGCTGCGCGAGATCGGTCGGCCCGGCTTCTTCGAGGCGCTGGGCGCGCGCACGCGCAGCTTCGTCGACGGCCTGGCGGCCGAGGCGCAGGCCGCCGGCGTGCCGATGGCGGTGGACAGCGAAGGCGGCATGTTCGGCTTCTTCTTCACGGCCGGCGCCGATGCCGGCCTGCCGCAGAACTACGGGCAGGTGATGGCCACCGACAAGGAGCGCTTCAACCGCTTCTTCCACGCCATGCTGGACCGCGGCGTGTACCTGGCACCCGCGCTCTACGAGGCCGGCTTCGTGAGCGCGGCCCATGGCGAGGCCGACATCGCCGCGGCCCTGCAGGCCGCGCGCGAGGCGCTGCGTCAGGCCTGATCCGGCACGGCCGGCGGCGCCTCGTCCGTCGCGCCGGCCGCGGCGACATCCCCGTGCACGCGCACGGCGCCACGGCCGGCGTCCTTGGCGAGGTACATCGCCGTGTCGGCGTGGCGGATCAGGGTGTCGACGTCGTGGCCCGACTGCGGCGCCACCGCGATGCCCACCGAGGCGCCGATGTTCAGCGTCAGGCCGTCCACCGACAGCGGCTGTCCCAGCATGGCCACGATCCGCTGCGCCAACCCCAGGGCCTGGTCGACCCGGCGCACGCGAGGCTGCAGCACGGCGAACTCGTCGCCACCAATGCGCGCCACCACGTCGCCATCGCGCGCCACGGCGCGCAGGCGGTCGGCCACCGCGGCCAGCGCGCGGTCGCCCACGCCGTGGCCGTGGCGGTCGTTCACCGGCTTGAAGCGGTCGAGATCGATGAAGTGCAGCGCCAGGCCCTCGTCGCCGGTCACCGGCAGCATGCCGGCCAGCCGGTTGCGGAACGACTCGCGGTTCAGCAGCCCGGTCAGGCCGTCGTGCTGCGCCAGGTGCCAGATGCTGTCCTCCCGCCGCCGGCGGTCGGTGACGTCGGTGTAGGTGCGCAGCGTGCCGCCGTCGCCCAGCGGCACGCTGCGCACCTCGATCACCCGCCCATCGGGGCGCGTGCGGTCGTAGACCTGTGCCACGCCGAGCAGCCCGCCAGCGCGCACGAAGGCCTTCAGCTCCTCGGGCGTGTGCCGGAACTCGTCGGTGGACCACTGGTGCGCCAGCACCTCGGAGAAGTGCGGGCGCGAGGACATCAGCGACGCCGGCAGGTCCAGCAGCTCGATGGCGCGCGGGTTGCAGAGCTCCACCACCTGCTCGGCGTTGATGATCATCACGCCCTGCTCCATGCGGTCGAGCATGGCCTGCATCAGGGTGGACTGGTGACGCGACAGCGCCTCGCTGTCGCGCGCACGCCGCTCCGCCAGCTCCAGGCTGCGCTGCTTGCGCTTGAGCTCGCTGATGTCGACATGCGCATAGACGCCCCGTCCCTCCGGGCTGGGCTGGCCGACGATGCGCACCCAGCGGTCGCCGGGCAGCGGCAGCTCGAAGGGTGCACCCACGTAGTTCAGCCGCTCGGCCAGCAGCGCGCTGCCCTCGGCGTACAGGTGGGCGCCGGGCTTGTCGGCCCACACCTCGGCGTACAGCTCGGCGAAGCTGCGGCCCACGGCGGCGTCGCGGTCGGGCAGGCCGTAGCTGAACACGAAGGTCTCGTTGACCCAGGCGATCAGGCCGTCGGGCGTGGTCACCATCACCGCGTCGGGCAGGTGGTCGAACAGGCCCAGCTCGGCGCGCGAGGGGTCCACCGGGCCGGCCAGCACCGGCGTGGTCTGCTCCATCCAGATGCGGATGCGGCCCACCCCCGGCAGCGGCAGCGAGCCCACGCGCAGCCGGCGGCCCCGGTGCTCGAAGGCGAAGGGGCGGTGCTGGGCGCGGTGCCGCGCCACCGCCTCGCGGATGTTCAGCGCCAGCGTGTCCGGCGCCAGTCCGGGCTCGCGCCCGAGGAAGAAGCGTTCCAGGTTCGCTTCGTAGGGTTCACCGGAGTAGATGTGGCCGCCGTGCTCCGGAAACAGGCGCAGGAAGCTGCGGTTCCAGGTCAGCGTGCGGTCATCGGTGTCGAACACGCAGGCGCCGACGCCCAGGCTGTCGAGCACGTCGCAGACCGAACGCAGCAGGGGCAGGACTTCCATCGTTGCGCAGAGAACCACGGGGGCGGGCCTGGGTGCTGCGCATTCTGCCGAATTTGTGCTCAGGCGGGCGAGGATCGCAAGGCGTAAGTGCCGTTCCCTGCCCAAAGGTACTCGACCCGCAACACCGCATCGCCGCGCTCCTGGGCAAAGGTGAAGCCGAGCATGGCGATGCGATCGCCGGCCTTGATCTCGGGCACCTGCCAGGCGTTCATGCGCGACAGCGGCGCCAGCTCGATGGTCCAGCGCCGGTCGCGGCGGGTGGGCAGTTGGGCTGCCTTCAGCAGCGCCGCGCCGTCCACCGGCGCGGCCTGGGCCGGCAGGCGCCGCTGCGCCAGGTCGGCCGGCAGCGCGAGGTCGGCGGCCAGCTCCAGCTCGAGCTCGGCGTGCGGGTTGCGCCAGCGCACCGAGGCCGCCGTGCCTTCCAGGTACAGCGGCCGGCCCTGGTCGAAGCTGCTCCAGCCGTGGTGGGCGCGCGCGGCGGGCAGGGCCGCCAGCGAAGCCAGGGCCAGCAGGTGTCGTCGTTGCATGGGGCGTTCCTTCACAGGTAGGCGATGAAGCGGCCCGCGATGATCACCGCGATCCACAACCCCAGCGACAGCACGGTCTGTACCCGGGCGACGGCGTCGGACTTCTCGAGCCCGCCACGGGCATGGAAGGCCGCGGCGTTGACCCCCGCGACGAGCAGCAGGCCCATCTTCAGCAGGAACAGCCGGTTGGCCAGCAACTCCGCCGGCGAGGCGGCGAACATCAGCAGCCCGGTGGTCGCGGCCAGGCCGAAACCGGTCATCGACACGGCCAGCGCCAGCTGGGCCAGCGGCCGCATCGGCAGCGCCGCCGCCGCGCCCCAGACGCGCAGCTCCAGCAGCACCAGGCTGCCCAGCAGCAAGGCGATGCCGACCACATGGGCCGCCTCCAGCGCCGGGTAGGCCCAGGGGTGTTCGGCAATCGCCGTCAGGCCTTGCACGGCCGCGCCGCCACGTGCTGCTGAGCGGCCGGAGGGCGGCTACAGCCCCTGCCAGGCCTGGGGCCGCGCGCCATCGACGCCCACCAGGGCGAGCACGCGCTCGACGGTGTCGGCCACCATCTCGTCGATGCTGGCCGGCCGGTGGTAGAAGGCCGGCAGCGGCGGGAAGATCACGCCGCCCATCTCGGTGACGGCCGTCATGTTGCGCAGGTGGGCGAGGTTCAGCGGTGTCTCGCGCACCAGCAGCACGAGGCGGCGGCGTTCCTTGAGCGTGACGTCGGCCGCGCGCGTGAGCAGGTTGTCCGACAGTCCGTGCGCCACCGCCGCCAGCGTCTTCATCGAGCAGGGGGCGATGACCATGGCCGCGGTGTCGAAGCTCCCGCTGGCCACGCAGGCGCCGACGTCGCCCGGCGCATGCGCCTCGTCGGCCTCGGCCTCCAGCGCGCGCCGGTCCAGGCCGAGTTCATGGTGGGCGTTGAGCACGCCGGCGGGCGTGACCACCAGATGGGTGCGCAGGCCCAGCGCGCGTGCGCGCCGCAGCAGCTGCAGCCCGTAGGCGGCACCGGTCGCGCCGGTGATGCCGACGACCAGGCGCCGTGTCATGGGGCAGGCGCCGCCGTCAGGCGTTGGGCGCGCCGCCGAGCAGCTGCTGCAGCTCGCCCGACTCGTACATCTCCATCATGATGTCGGAGCCGCCGACGAACTCGCCGTTGACGTAGAGCTGCGGGATGGTCGGCCAGTTGGCGTACTCCTTGATGCCCTGGCGGATGGCCTCGTCCTCCAGCACGTTGACGGTGGCGACGTTCTGCGCCCCGCAAGCCTTGAGGATCTGGATGGCCCGGCCGGAGAAGCCGCACATCGGGAACTGGGCCGTGCCCTTCATGAAGAGCACCACGGGGTGGCCCTTGACGATGTGGTCGATGCGTTGCTGGGTGTCGGACATGATGGGCGCGAGGAGGTGGGAGCCGAAGCTGCCACTGTACACAGGATCGGGCGCCCACACGCCAGCGAGGGCACGGCGCAGCGGAGGCTCAGGGGCCCGGGCGGCGGCCGCCGCTGCAGCGGTCCAGGCCGGCGAGGTCGCGGCGCGTGGCCACGTCGGCGAAGCCGGCGGCGGCCAGCAGGCCGCGCACCGCCGCCCCCTGGTCGTGGCCATGCTCGAGCAGCAGCCAGCCACCGGCCAGCAGGTGAGCCGGTGCCGCGGCCACGATGCGCCGCAGGTCGTCCAGCCCGTCGGCGCCGGACACCAGCGCGGATGCCGGCTCGTGGCGCAGCGCCGGCAGGTGCGGGTCGCCCGCCGCCACGTAGGGCGGGTTGGCGACCACGAGGTCGAAGCGCTGCCCGGCCAGCGGCGCCCACCAGTCGCCTTCGCGCCAGTCCACCGCCAGGCCCAGGCGCTGCCCGTTGACACGCGCCACGGCGAGTGCGGCCGCGCTGGCATCGACGGCCGTGACCGTGGCCTGCGGGCAGGCGGCGCGGATCGCCAGCGCGATGGCGCCGCTGCCGGTGCCCAGGTCGGCCACGGCCGGCGCATTGCGGCCGGCCAGGACTTCCAGCGCCCAGCGCACCAGGTCCTCGGTCTCCGGGCGCGGCACCAGCACACCGGGACCGACCGTCAGCTCGAGGCCGCAGAACACCTGCGTGCCGGTCAGGTAGGGCAGCGGCACGCCGTCGGCGCGCGCGCGCAGCGCGGCGGCGATGCGCTCGGCCTGGGCCGGCGCCAGCGCGGCGTCGTCGTGGGCCAGCAGCCAGGCGCGCGTGCGGCCCAGCTCGGCCGCCAGCATCAGCTGCACGTCCAGCCGCGCCACGCCCAGGCGCCGCGCCTCGGCCATGGCACCGCCCACGGTCGGGCGCATGGGGCCACGTCCCGGCGCTGCCGCCGGGACGATGCCGTCACCGGCGGCCGTCATGCGCCGCCGGTCTCCAGCAGCGCCAGCTGCTGCTCGGCGCGTGCCGAGGCCAGCGCGTCCACCAGTTCGTCGAGGTCGCCGTCCATCACCGCGCCCAGCCGGTACAGGGTCAGGTTGATGCGGTGGTCGGTCACCCGGCCCTGGGGGAAGTTGTAGGTGCGGATCCGGTCGCTGCGGTCGCCGCTGCCGACCAGGCCCTTGCGCGTGGCGGCTTCCCGCGCATCGCGCTCGGCCTGCTCGCGGTCGCGCAGGCGGGCCTGCAGCACGGCCAGGGCCTTGGCCTTGTTGCGGTGCTGGCTGCGGTCGTCCTGGCACTCGGCCACCAGGCCGGTGGGCAGGTGCGTGATGCGGATGGCGCTGTCGGTCTTGTTGACGTGTTGCCCGCCGGCGCCGCTGGCGCGGAAGGTGTCGATGCGCAGTTCGGCCGGGTTCAGCTGCACCTCTTCCGTCTCGTCGGGTTCGGGCATCACAGCCACCGTGCAGGCGCTGGTGTGGATGCGGCCCTGGCTCTCGGTGGCCGGCACGCGCTGCACGCGGTGGCCGCCACTCTCGAAGCGCAGGCGGCCATAGGGGGCCGTGCCGGTGCCGCGGCCGTCCACGCGGAACACCACCTCCTTGTAGCCGCCGAGCTCCGAAGGGCTTTCGCTGACGAGCTCGACCTGCCAGCCCTGGCGTTCGCACCAGCGCAGGTACATGCGCGCCAGGTCGCCGGCAAACAGCGCCGACTCGTCGCCGCCGGTGCCGGCGCGGATCTCGAGGAAGGCGTTGCGCGCATCGTCCGGGTCGCGCGGCACCAGCGCACGCCGCAACTGGCCCTGCAGCTGCGCCATCTCCTCGGCGGCCTGGGCGATCTCGGCCGCCGCCATTTCGGCGAACTCCGGGTCGGCAGCCATCTCGCGCGCGGTGGCGAGGTCGTCCTCGCGCTGGCGGAACCGCCGCCACAGCGCGACGACGCCGGCCACCTCGGCCTGCTCCTGCGACAGCTTGCGCCAGCGCGCGACGTCGGCCATCACCTGCGGCTCGGCGAGCGCGGCGTCCAGCTCCGCCAGGCGCATCTCCAGGCGTTCGAAGGGCGGGCGAGGCAGGTCCATCGGCGTGGCGGCACGCCGGCACCCCGGGTGCCGGCGGCGTCGGTGGCGGGGCTAGCGGCCCTCGCCGGCGTCGCCGGCGTCGCCGTGTTCGGCGTGGCGGTTGCGCAGGAACAGGCGCGACACCGTGGCGGCCAGCTGTTCGCGCTCGCGCGGGTCGGCGCTGCGCAGTTCGGCCAGGGTGCCGTGCAGCAGCTTGTGCGTCAGGCCCTGGGCGAGGGCGTCCATCACGGCGTCGATGTCGGCGCCGCGGGCCAGCAGCTTGCGGGCGCGGTGGATCTCGGTGTGGCGCCAGTCGTCGGCCTGCTGGTTCAAGGCCTGGATCAGCGGCACGGCGGCGCGCTGGTCCAGCCAGTGCTCGAAGCTCAGCACGCCGGCGTCGATGATGGCCTCGGCCTGCTGCACGGCAGCACGCCGCTTCTCGCCGGCCGACTGCACGAGCGAGGAAAGGTCGTCGACGGTGTAGAGGTACACGTCCGACAGGGCCTGCACCTCGGGCTCGATGTCGCGCGGCACGGCGAGGTCGACCATGAACATCGGCCGCCGGCGGCGCGCCTTCAGTGCACGCTCCACGGCGCCCAGGCCGATGATGGGCAAGGAGCTGGCGGTGCAGGAGACAACGGCGTCGAACTCGTGGAGCCGGTCGGGCAGGTCGGACAGGCGCAGCGCCTGCGCGCCGAAGCGGCCGGCGAGCTTCTCGCCGCGCTCCAGCGTGCGGTTGGCCACCGCCATGGCCTTGGGCTGGCGGGCGGCGAAGTGCGTGGCCACCAGCTCGATCATCTCGCCGGCACCGACGAAGAGCACGCGGATGTCGCGCAGGTCCTCGAAGAGCTGGGCGGCCAGGCGCACCGAGGCGGCCGCCATGCTGATGGAGTGCGAGCCGATCTCGGTGGCGGTTCGCACCTCCTTGGCCACCGAGAAGCTGCGCTGGAACAGCTGGTGCAGCGTGGTGCCCAGGGTGCCGGCCTCGCCGGCCTGGCGCACCGCTTCCTTCATCTGGCCGAGGATCTGGGGCTCGCCCAGCACCATGGAATCGAGGCCGGCGGCCACTCGGAACGCGTGGCGCGCGGCCTCGCGGTCCTCGCGCAGATACGTGTAGCTCTGCAGCGCGCCGCCGCTGACCCCGCCCTGCTCGGCGAGCCAGTCCAGCGCCGGGCGGACGATCTCGACCGCGGCGCGCGGCTCGGCCGCCACGTAGAGCTCGGTGCGGTTGCAGGTGGAGACCAGCGCCGCCTCGGGGGCCACGCGCTGCAGCCGCTCGCGGAAACCGCGCAGCGCCAGCGGCAACTGGTCCGGCGAGAACGCGAAGCGGCCGCGCAGATCCAGCGGTGCGGTGGTGTGGTTCAGGCCGAGGGCGACAACGCTCACGATGCCGATTGTAGGATCGCGGCGCGCCGACGACCAGCGCTTCGCTTGACAAACGTCAAGAGCGGCGCCCGGACACCCCTTCCAGACCGTCTTGCCACCGCACCCATGGGCCCGATCGACGCCTTCTGGCACCTGCTGAACCTGTTCCTGCCGGCCCTCGGCCTGGCGGCACTGGCCGCCGGCGGCACCCGGCTGCTGTGGCGCCAGGCCACGCGCAGCGTCGGCTGGTGGCGGCTGGCCTGGCCGACCGCCGCCGCGGGGGCAGCGGTCACGCTGGCCGGGCTGCTGGTCTTCGGCCACGACGGCCGCATGACCACCTACGGCGCGATGGTGCTGGCCTGTGCGCTCACCCTGTGGTGGCGGGCGTTCGGCCGCCGTCGCTGAGCGCACCCGCCGCGGCGGCAGCCGTCTCCAGCGCCACCCGCCCCCGCAGCGAGTGCGGCAGGGCCTCGGTGATCTCGACGTCCAGCATGCGGCCCACGAGGCGGTCGCGCAGCGGCCCGCCATCGAAGTTGACGATGCGGTTGCACTCGGTGCGCCCCATCAGCTCGCGCGGGTCCTTGCGCGACGGGCCTTCCACCAGGATGCGCTGCACGGTGCCCACCCGCGAGGCCGAGATGCGCCGCACGTTGGCCTCGATGGTGGCCTGCAGGTGCTGCAGGCGCCTGAGCTTCACATCCTGCGGCGTGTCGTCCGGCAGGTTGGCCGCGGGCGTGCCCGGGCGCGGGCTGAAGACGAAGCTGAAGCTGGCGTCGAAGCCGACCTCCTCGATCAGCGCCATCATGCGGGCGAAGTCGTCGTCGGTCTCGCCCGGGAAGCCGACGATGAAGTCGGACGACAGGCTGATGCCGGGCCGCACGGCGCGCAGCTTGCGGATCGTCGACTTGTACTCCATCGCGGTGTAGCCGCGCTTCATGGCCATCAGGATGCGGTCCGAGCCGTGCTGCACCGGCAGGTGCAGGTGGTTCACCAGCTGCGGGATGCGCCCGTAGGCCTCGACCAGCCGGGTGGTGAACTCGTTGGGGTGGCTGGTGGTGTAGCGGATGCGCTCGATGCCGGGGATCTCGGCCACGTACTCGATCAGCAGCGCGAAGTCGGCGATCTCGCCGCTGCTGCCCATCGCGCCGCGGTAGGCGTTGACGTTCTGGCCCAGCAGCGTGACTTCCTTGACGCCCTGGTCCGCCAGCCCGGCCACCTCGGTCAGCACGTCTTCGAACGGCCGGTGCACCTCCTCGCCGCGTGTGTAGGGCACGACGCAGTAGCTGCAGTATTTGCTGCAGCCTTCCATGATGGAGACGAAGGCGCTGGCGCCGTCGACACGCGCCGGCGGCAGGTGGTCGAACTTCTCGATCTCGGGGAAGCTGATGTCGACCTGCGGGCGGCGCTCGGCCTGGCGCTGCGCGATCATCTGCGGCAGGCGGTGCAGTGTCTGCGGGCCGAACACCAGGTCGACGAAGGGCGCGCGCTTGACGATGGCCTCGCCCTCCTGGCTGGCCACGCAGCCGCCCACGCCGATGAGCACGCCCTTCTGCTTCAGGTGCTTGACGCGGCCGAGGTCGGAGAACACCTTCTCCTGGGCCTTCTCGCGCACCGAGCAGGTGTTGAAGAGGATCAGGTCGGCCTGCTCGGGGTCGTTCGTCGGCTCGTAGCCCTCGGCGGCGCGCAGCACGTCGGCCATCTTGTCCGAGTCGTACTCGTTCATCTGGCAGCCGAAGGTGCGGATGTAGACCTTCTTCACGGGCGGCTCCAGGTTTGCGCGGAGGGGTCGAAGCGCCAGGCCGCGGCCTCGGCGGGGCTGCGCGGCCAGGGCTGGCGCGCACGTTCGGTGTCGGTCAGCAGCCACACGTCGAGGAGCAGGCCGTAGGCGTCGACGGTGTAGTGCACGACGTGGGTCTGCCCCGCCAGGCTGCCGGACAGGCGAAGCAGGTTGTCGGTGCCGCGGATGCGTGCGCCGGGCGCCAGCCGCGCCGCCTGTCCGTTGAGGGTGACGGCCGGGGCCTGATCGAAGCGCAGTTCACCCCGCAGCGCGGTGGCGGGGAACGGGCGCTGGATCTGGGCGTGGGCCGCCTGCGGAAGCACCGCACCGCCCAGCAGCACGGTGGCCAGGGTCAGCGCGCCGAACAGCGCGCCGGCGGACCCAGCCCGGGGTGCGGCCCGGCCGGCGGAGCCCGGGCTGACGCCCGGATGGGTGACACAGCGGAGCATGGTGTAGATCCAGGGGCTGTGAAAACAAAAGCCCGAGGACCTGCGGAAGCAGCCTCGGGCCGGGATATGGTGGCGCTTCAGGGACTCGAACCCCGGACCTGCGGATTATGATTCCGTCGCTCTAACCGACTGAGCTAAAGCGCCTGAACTCCGCATTATAGCGGGAAGCGGCCCGCTGCGAAGTCAGCACCCTGCACTTTTCATCCATGTTCAGCTTTTTCCGCAAGAAGCCGCCGGCCACTCCCCCCGCGGCGGCACCGGCAGCGGCCCCGACGGCCGCCTCCCCGCCCGCATCCCCGCCCGCATCCCCGCCCGCCCCCGCGCCGGCCGCCCCGCCTGCAGCGTCCACTGCGGTGGCGCCCGCCGCCGCCGAGGCCGGCCGACCCGGCTGGCTGGGCCGCCTGCGCCAGGGGCTGGCGCGCACCGGCAGCAGCCTGGCTCAGGTCTTCACGGGCACCCGCATCGACGACGCGCTGTACGAGGAGCTGGAGTCGGCGCTGTTGATGGCCGACACCGGTGTCAAGGCCACCACCGCGCTGCTGGAGGACCTGAAGCGCCGCGTGAAGGCGCACAAGGCCACCGACCCGGCCCAGGTGAAGGCGCTGCTGGCCGAGGCCGTGGCCGACTGGCTGGCGCCGCTGCAGCGGCCCTTCGAGATCGGCGGCAGCACGCCGACGGTGATCATGGTGGCCGGCGTCAACGGCGCCGGCAAGACCACGACGATCGGCAAGCTCACCCGCCACCTGGCCGAGGCCGACTGCAAGGTGCTGCTGGCTGCGGCCGACACCTTCCGTGCCGCCGCACGCGAGCAGCTCGGCGTCTGGGCCGACCGCAACCGCGTGGAGATCGTGGCGCAGGAGGGCGGCGACCCGGCGGCGGTGAGCTTCGATGCCGTGAACGCCGGCCGCGCCCGCGGTGCCGACGTGGTGATCGCCGACACCGCCGGCCGCCTGCCCACCCAGCTGCACCTGATGGACGAGCTGAAGAAGATCCGGCGCGTGATCGGCAAGGCCATGGACGGTGCGCCGCACGAGGTGCTGCTGGTGGTCGACGGCAACACGGGGCAGAACGCGCTGGCGCAGGTGCAGGCCTTCGACGCCGCGCTGCAGCTCACCGGCCTGGTGGTCACCAAGCTCGACGGCACGGCCAAGGGCGGCGTGCTGGCGTCCATCGCCGCCTGGCAGAAGGAGGCCGGGCGCTCGGTGCCGGTGTACTTCATCGGCGTGGGCGAGCGCCTGGAAGACCTGCAGCCCTTCGACGCGCGCGAGTTCGCGCACGCGCTGCTGGACTGAGCCTGGTCCGGGCCCGCCCCGCCGTGGCGGGCGCCTACTTGGCCGGCTCGAGCTCGTCGAAGAAGGCCGAGGCCACCGGCTCCATGCCGCCGCCGTAGTCCAGGCGGTCGCCGGCGGCCAGCACGTCGTCGATCTCCGCGGCCTCCGCCACCGGGATCAGCGGCATCGGGCGCGACGCGGTGGCCCGCGGCGCGTTGTCCACCAGCGCGCTGCCGATCACCTGGCGAACCTCGCTGGCCGAAGGCAGGTCGCCGTCGCGCCACACGTACACCCGGATGCCCGCGGCCTTGAGCACGCGCTCCATGCGCTCGTGGCGCTTGCGGCTGCGCGGGGTCTCGTCGGCCGAGCGGACGTCGATCACGGCCAGCACGCGCGAGCCGATGTCGCAGACCACCAGGTCGGCGCTGAGCTGGCCCACGCGCTGCAGCCAGTCGTTGTAGGAGTGGCGCATCGGCACGCGCACGAAGCGCGACAGCGGCACCTGCGCCAGCACCATGAAGCCCGGCAGCGAACGCTTGAGCAGCTCGTAGCCCTGGCGCTCGCTGACGCTGAGGATGCGCGCGGCCTCCGGCGGCCATGCGGCCACGGTGTCCAGCGCGTCCTGCCGCGGGCTGCGGCCCGAGCCACCGGCGCGCTGGCGGCGCCGGAGCGCCATCCCGCCAAGCACCAGCAGGCCGGCGATCACGAGTGCGGCGGCGGCGAGGGGGTCGAAGAAGTCCATGCGCTTGCGGTCCTGGTCGATGCCTGACATTACGGCCGCCGAACGACGGACTGCAGGGTGGCGTCGCAGAAAGCCGTAACCGACGGCAACATCGGCGGGCGGCATCCGGGCGATCGTGAAGACCGTCACGCTCCGGCCGGGGCGCATGGCGGCGCGCCGGGCACCCCGGCGCCGCGCGCTCAGCGCGGCATGCCGGGCAGGCCGCCCATGCGCTTCATCATCTTCATCAGGCCGCCGCCCTTCATCTTCTTCATCATGCCCTGCATCTGCTCGAACTGGTTGAGCAGGCGGTTGACCTCCTGCACCTGCACGCCGGCCCCGGCGGCGATGCGGCGCTTGCGGCTGGCCTTGATGAGCTCGGGCTTGCGGCGCTCCAGCGGCGTCATCGCGCAGATGATGCCCTCCATGCGGCGCACGTCGCGCTCGGCGCGGTCCATGTCGGCCCCCTGGGCCTTGGCCGCGATCTGGCTGGGCAGCTTGTCCATCAGGCCCGACAGCCCGCCCATCTTCTTCATCTGCGTGATCTGCTCGCGGAAGTCGTCGAGGTCGAAGCCGCCGGACTTGACCTTCTCGGCCAGCTTCTGCGCCGAGGCCAGGTCGACGCCCTTCTGCACCTCCTCGACCAGCGCGACGATGTCGCCCATGCCCAGCACGCGGCCGGCGTGGCGCTCGGCGTCGAACACCTCCAGGCCATCGATCTTCTCGGACACGCCGGCGAACTTGATCGGCGCGCCGGTGACCTGGCGCACGGACAGCGCCGCGCCGCCGCGCGAGTCGCCGTCGAGCTTGGTGAGCACGATGCCGGTCAGCGGCAGCGCGTCCTTGAAGGCCTTGGCGGTGTTGACGGCGTCCTGGCCCTGCATCGCGTCGACGACCAGCAGGGTCTCCACCGGGCCGAGCGCCGCGTGCAGCGCGCGGATCTCCGCCATCAGCGCTTCGTCGATGGCCAGGCGGCCGGCGGTGTCGACCAGCAGCACGTCGAAGTGGTGCCGGCGCGCGTGCTCCAGCGCGGCGCGCGCGATGTCCTCGGGGCGCTGGTCGGGGCTGGACTCGAACCAGGTGGCACCCGCCTGCCCGGTGACGGTCTTGAGCTGCTGGATGGCCGCCGGGCGGTAGACGTCGGCCGAGACGGTGAGCACCTTCTTGCGGCGCTTCTCGATCAGGTGGCGGGCCAGCTTGGCGGTGGTGGTGGTCTTGCCCGCGCCCTGCAGGCCGGCCATGAGGATGACGGCCGGCGGCTGGGTGGCGAGGTCGAGGTCGGCCACGCCCGCGCCCATGGTCGCGGCGAGCTCCTTGTGCACGATGCCCACCAGCGCCTGGCCGGGGTTGAGCGAGCCCACCACCTCCCGGCCGAGCGCCTTGTCCTTGACCCGCTGGATGAAGTCGCGCACCACCGGCAGCGCCACGTCGGCCTCGAGCAGGGCCATGCGCACCTCGCGCAACATGTCCTGCACGTTGCTCTCGGTGATGCGGGCCTGGCCGCGCATGGTCTTGACCAGGCGCGACAGGCGGTCGGTGAGGGTGGAGGCCATGCGGGGAAGGGGGCGGGGTGACGGCCCGCCGCACGCGCCCTGCGGCAGGGCCGGCCACGAACCGGATCGGTACACTTGAGCGCATGATTCTATCGACCGGCTCCGCGGCCTGGGCGGGCTCCGCGCCCCTCGGGGTGGCGCTGCTGGCGCTGCTGGCCTACCTGTCCGTGGCGCTGCCGCCGGTGGTGCGCGCTGCCGCGTGGTCGGCGCCGGCGCTGATCGCCGGCTGGGTGCTGCACCTGGTGCTGCTGCTGCTGGACATCGGAGGCTGGGGCCAGGCCGAGCCCGGTGCCCGCCTGGGCTTTGCCCCGGTGCTGTCGATGACGGTGTGGCTGGTCATCGCGGTGCATGGCGTGGAAAGCCGCCTCGTGCCGCTGCCCGGTGTGCGCCGCGTGCTGGCCGCCGTCGGTGCGGTCGCGGTGGCGCTGGCCTGGATGTTCCCCGGCGAGGCGCGGGTGCTGGCCTCGCCTTGGGCGCCGCTGCACTTCGTGCTCGGCATCGCCTCCTACGGCCTGTTCGGCGCCGCGGTGCTGCACGCGCTGCTGCTCGACGGCGCCGAGCGCCGGCTGCGCACGCGGCGGGTCGACGCCGCCGGCACCATGGGCATGCCGCTGCTGCAGCTCGAGCGCATGACCTTCCGCTTCGTCGAGGCGGGGTTCGCGGTGCTCTCCGCCACCCTGCTGCTGGGCGTGCTCACCACCAGCACCTGGATCTGGGACCACAAGACGGTGTTCTCGCTGCTCGGCTGGGCCGTGTTCGCCGCGCTGCTGGGCGGGCGCCGCCTGTACGGCTGGCGCGGCCGCCGGGCCACGCGCTGGCTGTACGCCGGCGCCGCGCTGCTGCTGCTGGCCTACGTGGGTTCGCGCTTCGTCATCGAGGTGGTGCTGGAGCGGGCCGCGTGAAGTACCTGCTGGTCCTGCTGGTGGTGGTCGTGGGCCTGTGGCTGATGCTGCGCCCGCGGCGCAGCCGCCCTGCCCCGCCGGCCCGGCCCGCGCCGCCGCCTGCCGCGCCGGCCGACATGGTGGCCTGTGCCCGATGCGACCTGCGGCTGCCGCGCGGCGACGCGCTCTTCGACGCCGAGGGCCGGCCCTACTGCGATGACGCCCACCGCCGTGCGGGCCCGCGCTAGCGGGCCGCGCCACCGATGACCGACGGCGACCGGCCCGACAGCGAGCGCCGGCGTCCGGACGGGCAGGCCGACCGCCGCCAGGGCGACCGCCGTCGCAGCGACCGGCGCATGTCCGACCGCCGGCAGGCGCCCGCGTCCATCGGGCCCGACACGCAGGCGGCCGACTCGCGCTTCGCCCCGCGCGACGACCTGGGACCGGGGCGCGGCGACCTGGCGCTGGTGCGCGTGGCCCGCACCTACGCCGCGGCGCGCGCGCTGCTGGGCCTGGCCCTGGTGCTGGTGCAGGGCGCCGCCAGCCTGGCCGGGCAGGGCAGCCGCGCGGTCGTTGCCACGCTCTGCGTGGTCTACGCGGTGCAGGCGCTCGTGATCTGGCTGCTGCCGCGCTACCGGGCCCTGACCGAGGCCATGGCGCGTCCGGCCACCGACCGCCCGCCGCGCGCGCAGTGGCTCACCACCATCGGCGTGGACATCGCCACCTTCTTCGCACTGCACCTGCTGGACCGCGCCTCCAGCTTCAACTTCGCGGCGCTGCTCGTGCTGCCGGTGCTGATGGCCGGCGTGCTGCTGCCGCGCGTGGGCGCGCTGGGCACGGCGGCAGCCTCGGCCCTGCTGCTGCTGGCCGGGGCCTGGGAGACCGCACCCAATGCCGACGCGGCGGCGCTGGCCCTCACGCGCGCCGGGCTGGCGGGCATCGGCCTGTTCGCGATCGCGGTGCTGGCCGGCGAGCTGGCGGCACGGCTGGTGCGCGAGGAAACCGCCGCCCGCGAGAGCCTGGAGCTGGCGCGGCGCCAGGCGCAGCTCAACCGGCTCGTGATCCAGGAGCTGTCCGACGGCGTGCTGGTGGTCGACGGCACGCTGCGCGTGCGCGCGGCCAACCCGGCCGGGCGGGCCCTGCTGGTGACGCAGGGCGTGGGGCCGGCGGCCCCCTTCGGCCTCCAGGACCGGCGCGCCTGGCGGGCCCTGGCCGAGGCGGCCCGGCAGGCCATCGCCGACCGCCGCTGGCCCTCGGTGGGCCGCGAGGTGGACCTGACCTTCGACGACGGCCAGGTGCGCCGGGTGCGCCTGCGCGTGCGCTTCACGCCGGCGATGGGCCCGGCGGCCGACGCCGACGCCTACTGCGTGCTGCTGCTGGAGGACCTGCGCACGGCGCAGGCGCGGCTGCAGCAGGAGAAGCTGGCGGCGATGGGGCGGGTCTCGGCAGGCATCGCCCACGAGATCCGCAATCCGCTGGCGGCCATCGCCCAGGCCAACGCCCTGCTGCTGGAGGATGAGCTGCGGCCGGACCAGCAGCGACTGGCGCGCATGGTGGCCGACAACGCGCGCCGGCTGCAGCGCATCGTCGACGAGGTGATGGAGCTGGCACCGGCCGGTGGCGAAGGCGATGCCGTGATCGACCTGCGCGCCGTGGTGGCCGCCGCCACCGTGGACTGGGCGCAGACCGCGGGCCTCGAGCTGGGGCCGGAAAGCCGGCTGCACACCGAGCTGCCCGAGGTGCCGCTGGGCGGGCGCTTCGACGCCGAGCACCTGCGCCGCGTGCTCGTGAACCTGCTGGACAACGGGCTGCGCCATGCCAGCCCGGCGGCGGGCGCAGTGCTGCTGCGGCTGGCCGTGCGCGACGCGCACACCGCCACCCTTCAGGTGCTCAGCGACGGCGAGCCCATCGTGCCGGAGGTGGAGCGCCACCTGTTCGAGCCCTTCTTCTCGACGCGCAGCCGCGGCTCCGGCCTCGGTCTGTATATTTGCCGGGAACTCTGCGAGCGCTACGGCGCCAGCATCGAGTACCGGGCGCGCCCACCCGGCGAGCGGCGGCGCAACGAGTTCGTCGTCACCGTTCGCCGCGCCGCGCTCACCGCTTCCGAAGCCGTGCTGCCACTGAACTGATGCCCGCTGCCGCGCCGCCTCCCCGCCTGCTGGTCGTCGACGACGAGCCCGACCTGCGCACGCTCTACGAGCTCACGCTGATGCGGGAGGGCTACCACGTGGACAGCGCCGGCTCGGTGGCCGAGGCCTGGCAGGTGCTGGCCGAGGCGTCCTACGACCTGCTGATCACCGACATGCGGCTGCCCGACGGCACCGGGCTGGAGCTGCTGGCGCACCTGGAGTCGGCCCGGCGCGCGGAGAAGGCGATCGTGATCACGGCCTACGGCTCGCCCGAGAACGCCGTGGAGGCGCTGAAGGCCGGTGCCTACGACTACCTCACCAAGCCGGTGGACCTGCGGCAGTTCCGCGCCGTGGTGGCCTCGGCGCTGGGCCGGGCACCGGCACCGGCGCTGCCGGCCAGCCGCCCGGTGCGTGCCGCGGAGGACACCGCCCGCCCGGCGCCCGGGTCGGCCGCGCTGGCGCGGCTGGTGGGCGACTCCACGGCCATGCAGGAGGTGCGCTCGCTGGTGCGCAAGGTGGCCCGCAGCATGGCGCCGGTGCTGGTGCAGGGCGAGTCCGGCACCGGCAAGGAGCTCGTCGCGCGGGCCATCCACGAGGTGTCGCCGCGCGCCGGCGGCCCGTTCGTCGCCGTGAACTGCGGCGCCATCCCGGAGCCGCTGCTGGAGGCGGAGTTCTTCGGCTACCGCAAGGGTGCCTTCACCGGCGCCCAGGAGGACCGTGGCGGCTTCTTCCAGGCGGCGCACGGCGGCACCCTGTTCCTCGACGAGATCGGCGACCTGCCGCTGGCCATGCAGAGCAAGCTGCTGCGCGTGATCCAGGAGCGTGCCGTGCGGCCGGTGGGCGGCGTGGGCGAGACGCCGGTCGATGCGCGCCTGGTCAGCGCCACGCACAAGGACCTGGGGCAGGAGGTGCGCGAAGGCCGCTTCCGCCAGGACCTGTTCTACCGGCTGAACGTGATCCGGATCGGCGTGCCGCCGCTGCGCGAGCGGCTGGCCGACCTGCCGGCGATCTGCCAGGCCCTGCTCGGACGCATCGCGCGCGACGCCGGCGTGGACGGCACGCCGGCACTCGACCCCGAGGCCCTTCGCCACCTCGCCCGCCACCCGTTCCCGGGCAACGTGCGCGAGCTGGAGAACCTGCTGCACCGCGCGCTGGCGCTGTCGGGGCACGAGCGCCTCACCGCCGCCGACCTCGGCCTGCCCGTCTCCGACGAGGACACCGCGGAAGGGAGCCGCAGCCCCGCGCTCCCCGCCGACACCGCCCGCGCGGCGGCCGGCACCGGCGCCGCGGACGGGCCCCCGCAGCCCCTCCCGGGCGACCTGCAGGCCCACCTCGACGCGGTGGAGCGCGACATCCTGCTGCGCGCCCTCGACCAGCACCGCTACAACCGCACCGCCGCCGGGGCGAGCCTGGGCCTGTCGCTGCGGCAGATGCGCTACCGCATGGCCCGCCTGGGCATCGACGGTGGCAGCGGCGACTGAACACCGCTGGCGCGGCGGCTGGTGGCGGGGCGCGCAGCGCCTGCGTTCGCCGCACCACAATGCCCGCCCCGCCGGCACGCGGGTCGACCTGGTGGTGGTGCACTCGATCAGCCTGCCGCCGGGGGAATACGGCGGCCGCTGGATCGCCGACCTGTTCCTCGGCCGCCTGGACTGCAGCGCCCACCCGTACTTCGAGGCGCTGCGCGGGCTGCGCGTGTCGGCGCACTTCCTGGTACGCCGCGACGGCCGCGTCCTGCAGTTCGTCGACACCGGCCGCCGCGCCTGGCATGCCGGGCTCTCGGCCTGGCGCGGGCAGCCGAACTGCAACGACCGTTCGGTGGGCATCGAGCTCGAGGGCCTGGAGGGGCTGAGCTTCGCGCCGGCCCAGTACGCCGCGCTCGCGCGGCTGCTGCGCGCCCTGGCCCGGCGCCACCCGATCCGCGACGTGGTGGGTCACGAGCACGTGGCCCCGGGCCGCAAGGGCGACCCGGGGCCCGGCTTCGACTGGGGCCGCCTGGCCGTCCGCCTCGGGCGGCCGCGGCCCTGGGTGTGGGGCGAGGCCGCGCCACACTGGCGACGGCCGGCACTCGCGCCGCGCGGCACCTCCGGGCACACCACCGGGCGCACCGCCGGGCGGGGGCTCCGGCGGCGCCCGGCGCATCGGTAGAAGCCCGGCCCGACACACTACCGCTAGTGGCTTGTACCCCACCGGCACCCCAGATATAGTGTGCTGCCGTGCTAAGCTGCTGACCTTGCCGGAGTGCTTCAGACACACCGCGGCCCGACCGACCGCCGCGCCGCGACACCGGCAACCCACCAGCCCGCACGGGCCCGTTCCGAGCCCCATGCGTCCCGATTCCTGACCTGCCTTGCGACCGACGGCGCGCACCATGCCGCCGGCGGCGCCCCAGACCGATGCCCACCGACACGACCGCCACGCCGACCCGAGGAGAGCCCATGCAAGCAGCCGCCGTCCAGACCCCGTCCACGATGCCCTCGATGCCCCGCGCCGGGGCCCCGGGCGCGGTGTCGGTGTACGCCGGCTACCAGATCATCCGCCGCAACGGCGCGGTCGTGTCCTTCGAGCCGAACAAGATCGCCGTGGCGCTGATGAAGGCCTTCCTGGCGGTGCACGGCACGCAGGGCGCGGCCTCGGCCAGCGTGCGCGAGACGGTCGACGGCCTCACCGAGGCCGTGGTGCGCGCGCTGATGCGCTCGCGGCCCGGCGGCGGCACCTTCCACATCGAGGACGTGCAGGACCAGGTCGAGCTCGGCCTGATGCGCAGCGGCCACCACGAGGTGGCGCGTGCCTACGTGCTCTACCGCGAGCGCAGGGCGCAGGAGCGCGCGCGCCAGCAGCCGGCGGCGGCCGCCGCGGCCGCCGCGCCGGCCCTGCACGTCACCGAAGGCGGCGAGCGCCGCCTGCTGGACATGGCTGCGCTGCACGCCCTCATCGAGTCGGCCTGCCAGGGCCTGGGCGACGAGGTGCGCGCCGAGCCCATCCTGGCCGAGACGCGGCGCAACCTGTACGACGGCGTGCCGATGGACGAGGTGCACAAGGCCGCGATCCTCGCCGCCCGCACCCTGATCGAGAAGGACCCGGCCTACACCCGGGCCACCGCGCGGCTGCTGCTGCACACGATCCG
>VFQM010000918.1_pt1 | contig 28665 bp, 30 predicted proteins | sample 3512391 | NCBI WGS metagenome assembly VFQM01 (sample SAMN10412369, study PRJNA504923) | tailings metagenome | isolation source: Replicate 1 from Balatoc abandoned mine | place: Philippines
AGATCATGCTGATGAACTTCGTCGGCGTGTGCATGGACCAGATCGTCAACCACGCGGCCAAACTGCGCTTCATGAGCGGCGGGCAGACCCCGTGCCCGATCGTGATCCGCACCACCACCGGTGTCGGTGTCGGCTTCGGCGGGCAGCATTCGGACATGCTCGAGGCGTGGTTTGCCCATGTTGCGGGCATCCATGTCGTCACCCCGTCGAACCCCGCCGACGCGCGCGGGCTGATGCGGGCGAGCATCGACGCCAATGACCCGGTGATCTTCATCGAGAACATCCTGTGCTACGGCCTCAAGGCGGAAGATCCCGGCCCGGGCTACCGCGTGCCGCTCGGCAAGGCGGCGATTGCGCGGGAAGGCTCCGACATCTCGATCATCACCTATGGCCGCACGGTTCTGGATGCGCTGGCGGTGGCCGATGACCTCGCCAAGGAAGGCATTTCGGTGGAGGTCGTCGACCTGCGCACCATCGCCCCCTACGACGAGGCGACCGTGCTGGCCTCGGTCCGCAAGACCGGTCGTGCGCTGACCCTGCACGAAGCCGTGCGCCCCTTCGGCACCGGCGCGGAGATTGCCGCCAACATTCAGGAAAAGTGCTGGGACGTGCTCAAAGGCCCGGTCCGGCGCGTCGGCGGCACCTTCTCCGCCGTGCCCTTTGCCAGCCACCTGGAACAGGCGTGGATCCCGAACAAGGGCCAGATCATCGAACAGATCAAAGCAAGTATGGGCAAGCTCTAAATGGCCACCGAAATCCGTATCCCCAAGCTCGGCATGAGCGCCGTCGAAATGACTCTCGTCGAATGGATGTTCGGGCCCGGCGAGCGCGTCGAGAAGGGCGACATCATCTACACCGTCGAGACCGACAAGAGCACCACCGAGATCGAAGCCCAGGCCAGCGGGATCATCCATCCCACCGGCGAGGAAGGCGCGGTCTACAAGGTCGGCGATCTGATCGGCACGATCGACGAGGGCTGAGAGGGTGGCTAGTCCCCGTGAGATGCTGGCGCGGGTCTATGCCACCGCCGGCACCCGCGACTGGGATGCGGTCGAGGCGCTGATTCATCCCGATTTCGTCCTCTACGAAGCGAACTCGCTGCCCTTCGCGGGGGAGTGGCGGGGCAAGGACGCGCTGCAGCGCTGCGCCGCCGCGATGTACGGCACCTGGGCCGACACCAGACTCGAAATGCTCGACTGCACCGGGGGCGACACCTGGGCCGTCATGGTGATCCGCCTCACCATGCACCCAAAGGATGGCTCGGCGCCCTTCACTCAGACGATCTGCGAGGCCGGGTGCTTCGAGGACGGGCTACTGCGCGAGCTGCGCATCCACTATTTCGACGCCGCGGAGATCGCAGCCCGCGCCTGATCCCGAGGAGTTTCGCGTGACCATCAGCAAAGTCTGCGTCCTTGGCGCACCCGCCGACCAAGGGCAGCCGCTGGTGGCCGAACTGCTCGCCCATGGTTTCGCGGTCACTGCCGGGGTGCGCCGCCCCGATGCCATGGCGGGAACCCCGTTCCCCGATCTGCCGACTGTCCATGCCGACATCACCGATGCCGACGCGATGGCGCAGGCCTTTGCCGGACAGGACGCCGCCGCCTTCCACCTGCCCTTCGAATTCGACCGCGCCAAGGCGGCGCATTTCGGGTCGCAGATCGCCGAGGGCGCACGCCGGGCGGGGCTGAAGAAGATCATCTTCAACACCGCCTGCTACGTTGCGCCGCATGATCTCGACCTCTCGGCCCATGATGGCCGCCGCGATATCGAGCGTGCCCTCGAAGAAACCGGCATCCCCTGCGTGTTCATCGAACCGACCGTGTTCATGGACAACCAGTACCGCATCTGGAACCGCCCGCTGATCATGCGCGAGGGCATCTTCGCCTATCCGGCCAAGCCTGATCTGCTGATCAACTGGGTGTGCCTTGAAGACGTGGCGCAGGCGATGCGCCGTGCGCTCCAGACCGATGTGGCAGATGGGATGCACGTGCCGCTGGGCGGGCCGGAGGCGCTGACGGGAGACGAGGTCGCCGCCAACCTGTCGGAAGCGATCGGGCGTCCGGTGCGGTTCCAGAGCCTCGCTCCGCAAGAATTCGCGGCGCGCATGAGCGAAATGGTCACCGGCTCTCGCGAGGTCACCCCGCTCAGCATCTATGACGGGATGGCGAAGTTCTATTCCTTCTACAACACGCAGGCCACCTCGCCGCTGCTGGTGGATCCGGCCCACGCGCGCGATCTGCTCGGGATGGAGCCGACGCGCCATCTCGACTGGGCGAAATCGAAAGACTGGGGCGCGGGGCTGCCGGGCTGATTAGACGCGCTGATCCAGCCACGCGCGGCTGGTGCGCGCACATTCGCGGGCGCGTTCGATCAGGTTAGGGAAGGCATCGCGCAGGGCCGCCGAACGCTCCTCGATCGCCATCGGAAGATGATCGGGCAGGGCATCGACCATCGCGGCGAGCGGCAACCCGCCCTGGCCGAGCGGCATCCTCCGGTTGATCGCATCGTCGATGATCGCGTCGAAACTGGCGAGGTCCGGCCCCTCGGCGGGCGCGTCGCAGGGCTGGCAGTAGCCGAGCCATTCGCGCGGGATGCTTGCGAGATCCTCCGCCGTCCCGCCCGAGCGCGCCCAGTGGAGTGTATCGACCAGCAGACCCTTGGCTTCGCCCTCGACCTGCTCGAGAATGGCGCGGGCCATGTGGATCGTCTTCACCTCGGTGAAGATGCCGAATTCGAGATTGACCCGCACGCCGGTGCCCTTGGCGCGATCGACCATCGCCTGGAACTTGGCGGTCGTGGCCGCCATGTCGGGGTCGCTGGAGACACAGAGCAGATTGCGCGCGCCCAGCTCGGCGGCGAATTCGACCAGCTCGGTGAGCCAGGGATCGGGCGGGCCGGGCATGATCCAAGCGACTTCGAGATCGAGCAATTCCACCCCCGCGTCGCGCGCCTGTGCGCGGATGGCGCGGGTGGTGGCCGGGGTCCATGTCTCGCGTTCGGCCCACATCCCGCCGAAGTCGAAATCGCTCGCGGCGGCGCATTCGATCAGCTGCGAAGGGGTGGCTTCTGGCATGATCCCGGCTGCGAGCGAGATTTGCCTGCGGCCCATTACAACGTTTGCCCGTCATCCAGCACGAAGTCGGTGCCGGTCACGAACTCGCTGGCGTCGGAGCACAGGAACAGAACCATCGCGTCGAGCCCCTCTTCGCCCATCAGGCGGCGCTTGGGGAAGCGGGCGATCTGCTTCTTGCCCGGTTCGGTATCGAACCATGCGTCATTGATCGCGGTGCGGATATAGCCGGGGGAGACGGTGTTGACGTTGATCCCTGCGCGCGCCCATTCGCGCGCCAGCGTGCGCCCGGCCTGCACCACGCCGGCCTTGCTGGCGGCATAGGCGACGAGACCGGGGGAGGGCTCGAAGGCGGTGATCGAGGCGATCAGCACGATGCGGCCCTTGGTGACCCCGTGGGCCATCATCCGCTTCGCGCCCTCGCGCGCGGTCAGGATCGCGCCCTTGAGGTTGATCGCGAGCGTGGCCTCGATCTCGTCTTCGGAGATGGTGGTGGCCATGCCCGCGCCGTCCACGCCGGCATTGGCGATCACGGTATCGACCGGGCCGAAGGCGGCTTCGGCGGCATCGAACCCGGCGATGATGTCGGCCTCGCGCGCGACGTCCATCTGCACCGCGGCGGCGTTCGTTCCGATTCGTTCAGCCAGCGCCTCCAGCCGGTCCTTGCGCCGCGCGCCGAGCGCGACATTCGCGCCGCTCGCGGTAAGGATGCGCCCGAAGCGCGTGCCAAGGCCCGAGGATGCGCCGGTGACAAGCGCGGTGCGCCCGGTGAGATCGAAGGAGAAGCCCATGGCCGTCTACTCAGCCGCAGGCAGCTCCCCGTTCACGTATTTCATCAGCGTGGTCTGGAAGTGGCGCACGCGGCTGTCCTGATAGTGGCCGAGCTCCATCAGCCCGTCCTTCATCGCCTTCATGCCTTCCTGCACATAGGGCAGGTTGGCCATGTCCTGATCGAACACGTTGGCGAGCTGCGGCCCCATGATGTCGTTGGCCCACGCAAAGGGCTGATCGTCAGGGATATAGGTCGGCGCCACGGCGCGCGGACGCGGCTGGCCCTTGGGCGTGGGGAACAGCAGGCGGATTTCCATGATGCACCAGTCGGGCGTGTCGCCTGGCAGCCAGCGGTACACCAGCGTCGGCAGGAAGCCGATCCACGGCGAGAAGTTGGGGAAGATGTTGTAGGTGAAATTGTCGAGAATCTCGGTGTCCGAGGCATCGGAATAGTCGTAGCCGTACTGCTCGGCGAAGCCCTTGCGGCCGGCCTCGGCCAGCAGCTTGCGCGCGCCCAGCGGATCATCGGCCTCGTAGCCCTCGTCCGGCCCTTCGCTGGCCGAGAAGCGGCGGTTGGTGCGCGCGTCCTGCCCGCCGGAGAATTCGTTCATCTTCTCCAGCACGTAGTCCGAATTCTTGCCCTTCACGTGCGGGCTGAGCACGCCCGAGGGCGTGATCGCGCGGTTGAAGTGATCGCCGATCAGATCGTAGCGGGTGTTGGCATCGCCGAGGAAGGCGAGCAGCTGCGGGTGCGTGGTGATCGAGTGCCAGGCTTCCATGAAGGCTTCGGCCGTGGCCTTCCAGTTGGCCGGGATACGCTTCTGCACCCACATGCCGGTGTAGCGGTTCTCGAAGTCGTAGCGCTCGTAATGGCTCGCGGGCTCGCCCAGCCACGTCTTGAAGTCGGGCAGGCTGTGATTCTCGGTGAGCATCACGAAGCCCTGCCACAGTTCGACCCGCGCCTGCGGCAGGTCCATGTCCTTGCCTTCGAGGTGCTTGAAGTCCCACGAACAGGGGATCTCCTTGAGCGAGCCGTCATTGCGCCAGGTGAAGCCGTGGAAGGGGCAACGCAGCTGCACCGAATTGCCGCTCTCGGTGCGCAGCTTGCGGCCCCGGTGGAGGCAGGCGTTGTAGAACGCCTTCACGCTGCCGTCCTTCTGGCGGATCAACAGGAAGCTCTTGCCGGCAATATCGAACACCACGGTGTCGCCGGGATCGGGCATCTCGTCCTCGCGCGCGGCGAAGAGCCACACGTTGGGCCACATCTTCTCGCGTTCGAGACGCGCGAATTCCTCCGAGATATAGGGCGCGACCGACAGCGGCTCGTCACCCATTTCGATGGTGGTTTCCTTGAACAGATAGTCCGGCGGACGGCGGGTGTCGCCGTTGAGCATGTCGGTGTAGCTGATCCCCGGGCAGCGGTCGGCGCGGGCAATATCCTTGATCTCGTTCATCGGGCTTTTCCGGTCCTCATCGGGGGCGAACCCCGCCTCTCGTCCTCGCACTTTGTGCAGTGTCTCGCCGAAAGAATATCACACAGCTTCGCACACAGGGCACACTATCGGATTGGAGAGGAACATGGCTTTGCCGGGAAAAATTGCCGCCTTGGGCGACATCATGCAGCTGGCTTTCGTGCCGGAGGATTTCGATGCGGCGGTGAGGCACTGGACACAAGTGATGGGGGTCGGTCCGTTCTTCATCATCGAGGGGATTCACCTCGACGGCATGAAATACCGCGGCGAACCGACCGATGCCGTGTTCGATCTGGCCCTGGCCTATTGGGGCGACCTTCAGATCGAGCTGATCCGCCCGCGCGACAATCATCCTTCGGTCTACACCGGCGAATACGGGTCGACCGGCAACGGGCTGCACCATGTGTGCATCCTCGTCGATGACATCGCCCACGCGCGCGCCGTGTGCGAGGCGGAAGGGGCCGAGGTCATGATCGAGGGCACCTTCGGCACCAGCAAGGCGATCTATGTCGATGCCGGGGGCGGGCCGGGGACGCTGGTGGAGATCCTCGAGCAGGCCAAGGACGGCCCCGACCTGTTCGGGATGATCAAGGCGGCAGGCGTGGGCTGGGACGGCAGCGAGCCGTTGAGGAGGCTGGGATGAGATTTGTCCCCTCCCGCTTGCGGGAGGGGAGCGAGACTTGGTCGCGCAGCGGCCTAGTCGCAGCGGGGCGGGCCTACGCGGCGGCTCGCTTTCCCACCCCCGACCCCTCCCGCAAGCGGGAGGGGAGATTGTCGCGCTGATCTCGGTCGCGCAGCGTCCGCAAGGCCGAACGGCCGCCCGCAGGTGCCCGTACCCCGGCCTTGAGCCGGGGGAAGGAACAGCACCGAGGACGGGGGCGCGGAGGCGCGTTCCCTAATCAGAAGCCCCCAGATACCCGAGCTGCCCGGCCTTGAAGATCGTCTGCGCGCGGTTCACCGAGTCCAGCTTCTCGCCGGCGCGGTGGATGTGGTAGCGGATCGTGGCGTGCGACCGGTTGAGGATCATGCTGATCTCCTTGTCGGTCTTGCCGATCGCCGCCCAGCGCAGGCATTCGACCTCGCGCTTGGACAGCACGCAGTCGGACGGGATGCGCCGCTTGGTGCGGTTGGCCTGCACGTAACCGGCGACGAAGCAGCGCGTCACCATCGCAAACAGCGCGCCATATTCGGCGAATTCAGCCGACAGGTCTTCCTTGTCGCGATCCATCGAAATGAAACTCGACGCGGAAATCTGGCCGAAGGGCAGGTGCGTCGGGATCACGATTGCGGCCTTGCACAGCGCGCGCTTCTCGAAATCGGCCATGTCGATCTCGGCGAGATAATGATTGCGCCAGCGGGTGTTGAAGCCGTGGCGGTTGGCCCAGAACGGTTCGCTTTCATAGCGGCAGGCGCGCGGCAGCGGCGAGTGCAGCGCGAGGCGATGGTCTTCCCACCAGCGCGCGCCATCGTCCAGCCAGCGGAAGATATCGGCGTTGAGGATCGTGCCGTCGGCATCGACCATCGGTTCCTTGGACGAGATGTCGTCGCACACGGCGATCTGCATGCCGCGCTCCTGCGCGATTCGCGCCAGCGCCACGGCGGCATCGTGGATGTCCTCCGGGCAGGTGATGGTGACGGACTCGAGCAATTGCTCAAGGGATTCGCGGCCTTGCGGCGTCCGCAGCTCGACAACATTATGGGCCATTGTCAGCCTCGCTCCTCTCGTTTGTTTTCCCGCCAGCCGAGACTAGCGCAATTTTCCGGAATGTCCTCTTAATTTACCTAGGGGAAAGCGGCGGGCGCGGGGGCTAGCGAAAATGACGAAGGAGATTGCGGTGACGGGTTTTGCGGGCGCGAATTTCGGGATGGTGCTCAAAGCGATGGCAGGGGCAATCCCGGCGGATCGTCCGGCGCTGGTGCACGGGACGCGCGTGGTCAGCTGGGGCGAGCTGGACAAGGTCACCGACCGGATCGCCGCGGGCCTTGTCGCACGCGGATTGCGGCCCGGCGACATTGCCGGCCAGATGCTCCGCAACACGCCCGACTACCTGCTGGCCTATTTCGGGTGCGTGAAGGCTGGCGTGGTGCCGGTCAATGTGAACTACCACTACCGGCTGCGCGAGCTGGCCGATATCTTCACCCGGTTCGGCCTCAAGGCGCTGTTCACCGAGAGCGATTTTGCCGACGTCGCGCGCGGGGCCATGCCGCAGGGGACGCTGACGGTGGATGTCGGCGGGGCCGAGTGGACGGCGCTGTGCGATAGCGCGGTGCCGGAAGGCTTCGCCATCCATGCCGACCCCGAAGCGCTGTTCCTCACCGCGACGGGCGGGACCACGGGGATGCCCAAAGCCGTGATGTGGCCGATGGATCAGGCTTGGCAGGCGTTCAACATCGGGGTGTGGCAGCGGCCGCCGGGCACCCCGCCGCTGGTTGCCGGCAGTCTTGAGGAACAGGTGGCTGAGGCCGCCGCGATCGGTCCGGAGCACCCGGCGAGCACATCGCCGCTGCTGCTGCTTTCGCCGCTGATGCACGGGGCGGGGCAATTCACGGCCGTGATCCACCTGTTGAAGGGCGGTACGCTGGCGCTGCTTCCGGGGCCGAAATTCGATGCCGATCTCGCGCTCGACGAAGTCAGGCGGATCGGTGCGCGCGGGATCTTCATCGTCGGCGACGCCTTCGCCCTGCCGCTGGCCGACCGGCTCGATGCGCGCGGCGATGGAGCCGAAGTGCTCGCCTCGCTGCGCTCGATCACCTCGTCGGGCGCGGTGTTTTCGCCCGCGCTGAAGCAGCGCCTGATCGCTCACCACCCCGCACTGATGATCGTCGACGCTCTGGGATCGTCCGAAAGCTCGGGCACGGGGATCGTCATCACCACCGCGCAGGGGAGCAGTGGCGGGGGCAAGTTCCAGCCCTTGCCGGGGCGCGAGACGAAATTGTTCGACGAGAACCTCAGGGAAATCCCGCCGGGCACCGAAGGCGTCGGCATCGTCGCGCGCACCGGTCCGCTGCCGCTGGGCTATCTTGGCGAGGACGCGAAGAACGCGCAGACTTTCCCGGTGATCGGCGGCAAACGCTGGCTGATGACCGGCGACCGCGCACGCTGGGCGGCGGATGGCGGCCTCGAATTCATCGGACGCGACAACATGTGCATCAACACCGGGGGCGAGAAGGTCTTCCCCGAGGAGGTCGAGGCGGTGCTGCTCGATCATCCGGCGGTGAAGGACGTGCGCGTGGTGAGCCTGCCCGACCCGCGCTTCGGCCGCAAGGTGGTGGCCGTGGTGCAGCCGGAGAGCGACGTCGACGAGGCCGCTCTCGATGCCCACGCCCGCGCAGGCCTTGCCGGTTACAAGATCCCCCGCCTTTACGTGATGACCGACCAGTCCCTGCGGCTCAACAACGGCAAGCCCGACTACAAGACCGCGCAGGCACTGGCGGATGGCGCCGGTTAGAGCTGCAAACGGGCCGCAGGCCGCAGCGGCCCGTAGCGAAGCGAAGGAATAGCCGCGAGGACGAAGGCGCGAAGGCGCCTACGCAATCTAGACGCTGCGCTCGGCCTTGTCTTTCTCGTTGGCGCCCTTGATCATCGCGCGCATTGCTTCCCATTCGGCATCGCCCAGTGCGTGGAGCAGCGGGTAGAAGGTGCCGCCATTGGCCTGGAAGCCTGCGCCGTCGATGGCGATGGTCTGGCCGTTCACATACTCCGCGCCGGGTCCCATCAGGAACACCGCGAGGTTGGCGAGTTCGTGCATTTCGCCCGCGCGGCCCATCGGGTTGAGGTCGTTCTTCGAATTGCCGCCCTGGCCGCCGGGCGAAAGCCGGGCGCTCATGCCTTTGGTCGGAAACAGGCCCGGGGCGATGGCATTGAAGCGCAGGCCATAGCGGCCCCATTCGGTCGCAAGGCTCTGCGTCATGGCGTTGATCGCGGTCTTGCTCATCGCCGACGGCACCACGAAGGCGCTGCCCGACCACACCCAGGTGGTGAGGATCGACAGGAAGCTCGCCTTCTTCTTCTCGGCGATCAGCCGCTTGCCGATGTCGAGCGTCACGTAGAAGGTGCCGCGCATCACGATGTCGGCGATGGCGTTGAAGCCGCCCACTGACAGGTCCTCGGTGCGGCTGATGAAGTTGCCCGCGGCATTGTTGACGACGCCGGTCAGCGCGCCGCCATCGGCCCAGATCGCGTCCACCATCGCGTGGATCGCGTCCGGATCGCGGATGTCGCAGGCAAGCCCCACGATCTTGCCGCCATGCAGCGCGGTGAGTTCGGCCGCTGTCTCGTCCAGCTTGTTCTGCCGCCGCCCGCAAATGTAGACCGTCGCGCCGAGCTTGAGGAAGGCTTCGGCCATCTCGCGCCCCAGCCCGGTGCCGCCGCCGGTGACAAGGATTCGCTCACCCGCCATCAGGCCGTCGCGGAACATCAGTTTTGAAGCGTCCATTACTCAGCGTCCTTTTGTTTCGTCATTGCGAGCGAAGCGCGGCAATCCAGAGCGTCTCGCGGGCCGCTCTGGATTGCCGAGCCGCTTCGCGGCTCGCAATGACGCTTAGCGTGTCAGAGCCCCAGCACGGTCTTGGCGATGATGTTCTTCTGCACCTCGTCCGAGCCGCCGAAGATGGTCGAGGCGCGGTTGTTGAGATACTTGCCCATCGCGGTCTGTGCCATTTCGCTGCCGACCGGCTCGGGCGCCTCGTTGCCGTAGAGCGGGCGCTCGAGCGGCAGTTGCAGCGCGTCCGGCCCGAGCAGTTCGAGCCGCAATACGTCGATCTGCTGGCCGATATTGGAGCCGAGCAGCTTGACCAGCGAGGTCTGCGGCCCCGGCGCCCGGCCCTTGGCCAGTTCGGCAAGGATGCGCAACTCGGTCACCTCCAGCGCCTCGGCCTCCAGCCGCACCCGGGCGAGCCGGTCCCGGAAGCGAGGGTCATGCGCGATCGCGCCATTGACGCCCGAGGGCTGGGTCTGGGCGAGCGTCTCCAGCCGGTCGATGCTCTGGAGCAGGCGCGGCGCGTAGCACGATCCGCCGCGCTCGTTTTCGAGCAGGAACTTGGCGATGGTCCAGCCCTGCCCTTCCTCGCCGATGCGGTTCTCGACCCGGGTGCGGGCATCGGTGAAGAACACCGCGTTGACCTCATGATCGCCCGACATCGAATAGATCGGGGTCACTTCCACCCCCGGCTGGTCCATCGGCACCAGCAGGAAGCTGATGCCCTGCTGCTTCTTCACCGTGGCATCGGTGCGCACCAGCGCGAAGATCCAGTCGGCGTGGTGGGCGTGCGTCGTCCAGATCTTCGATCCGTTGATGACATATTCGTCGCCATCAAGCCGCGCGGTGGTCTTGAGACTGGCGAGGTCGGAACCCGAGCCGGGCTCGGAATAGCCCTGGCACCAGTAGACATCGCCCGACAGGATGCCGGGCAGGAAGCGCGCCTTCTGTTCCGGCGTGCCGAAATGGCAGATCACCGGGCCGACGAGGCGCAGGCCGAGGATCGCCAGCGCCGGCGCGCCGGCGAGCGCGCATTCCTTTTCAAAGATGAACTTCTGCGTCGGGGTCCACCCCGTCCCGCCGTCCTCCTTGGGCCAGTGCGGGGCCACCCAGCCCTGCTTGTAGAGGATGCGGTGCCACTCCATCCCGATATCGGGCTCGACGAACACGCCCGGGGTGCGCCGCGCGCCATCGCGCAGCCGCTCGGGCAGATTGTCCTTGAGGAAGGCGCGCACTTCCTCGCGGAAGGCGATGTCCTGAGGCGAGAAGTCCATATCCATCGTCGTCGATCCCAATCAGTCACCGTCTCGCATGGCCCAGCGGATCGTGCGCCGCAGCAGGTCATAATAGACGTCGTAATTCCAGGCGCACATTTCCTTGTGCGGGTAGAAATCGACCATGCCGGGCAGATCGTAATGCCCGCGGCAGTGGCCAAGCGCGTTGTAAACGATCCGGCCCTTCCCGATATCCCTCGTATAAACGATAGGTACGGTGGTTGCGGGCCATTGGCTTTGCGTGAAGCCGGTGGCCTCGCCTTCGAAGGTGGTCTGCATCAGCGTTTCGATCGGCGCGGTGGTCTTGGAGAGATAGAGCTCGTCGACCACCTCGAAGTCCTCGATCCCGCGGGTCAGCTCGTGATCGCGGTTGACCACCTCGACCGGGAACTTGTCGATCGGCGGGTGGGCGACGAACTGCGTGCCGAGCATCTCCATCACGTCCGGCCGGTCATCGGGTGCATCGACGAGGCCGTCGGCGGTGAAGACGAGGATCGAATTGGTGCCGTGGAGCGCCATCCACTTGCCGCCCTTCTCCATCCATGCCTTCAGCTGCGCGGCCTGTTCCGGGGTCGGCATCAGGTCGCAGGTGTAGGTGATGAGGAAGCGGCAGGCATCGAGCCGCTCCAGCCCCGAATAGTCGCAGGCAACCGTGGTGCGGATGTGCGGGTGCTCGGCCAGCAGCTTGAGGATCTCGAGCCGCGGGGTGTCGATATCGTGATACTTGCCCGCGGCAATGAAATGCGCGTCGATGCGGGTGGCGGGTTGTTCAGCCAATGCTCTAGCTCCTGATGCTGCCGCCGCCGTCGACGGTGAAATCGCAGCCGGTGGTGAAACTTGCCTCGTCGCTGGCGAGGAAGACCACCGCGCGGGCGACTTCCTCGGGCTCGCCGATGCGGTTCATCGGGTGGGTGGCGGCGAAGTTCGTCTCGATGTTCTCCGGCGTGTCGGCGCCCGAAAACTTGTAGCGGTTGTACATCGGCGTGCGGATCGCGCCGGGGTGAACCATGTTGGCGCGGATCGGCAGGCCGCGTTCGGCAAGATCGAGCGCGACCGATTGCGTCAGCCCGCGCAGCCCCGCCTTGGAGGCGCTGTAGGCCGCGACGAAAGCCGCCGGACGCATCGCGATCATCGAGCCGATATTGACGATCGCGCAAGGCTCCCCGCTGGCTTCCATCGCCGGGATCGCGGCACGCATGCCGTAGAAGGGGCCGTTCAGATTGATGTCGATGGTGCGTTCCCACACGTCGAGCGCGCCGTCGGGGACGTTGCCCGGCTCGGAGATGCCAGCGATGTTGCACAGCACGGTGAGCTTGCCGAAGCGGCCCCGGGTGGCGGAGACTGCGGCTTCCCACTGGTGCAGGTCACGCACGTCGAGCTGCGTCGCTGCCGCGCGTTCGCCGAGTTCGGCTGCCAGCGCCTGCGCCTTTTCCAGTTGGACATCGCCCAGCATGACGCTGCCGCCTTCCGCGACGATCAGGCGCGCGACTGCCGCCCCGATCCCTTCCGCGCCGCCCGAAACCAGCGCGACCTTGCCCTGCATCCGCATGGCTATTCGCGCTCCAGAATTGCGACGGCGGACAGCCCCGGCGCGCCGTAAACGTGGCTGTATCCGAGGCGCGGCTTTCCGGGCACCTGCCGCTCGCCGCCGCGCTGGCGCAGCTGCTGGACGTTCTCGTAGACCTGCCTCAGGCCCGAGGCGCCGATCGGCTCGCCGCAGGCAAGGCACCCGCCATCGGTGTTGACCGGCAGCTTGCCGCCACCGATCTCGGTCCAGCCGTTGGCGAGCCATTCCTCCTGCTCGCCGTCCTTGCAGAAGCCGTTTTCGGCCATGTGCATGATTTCCGCACCGCTTTCGGTGTCCTGCAGCTGCGCGACCGAGATGTCCTCCGGCCCCACGCCCGCCTTCTCGAACGCGGCCTTGCTGGCGAGCACGGTGGGCTTGCCGCCTTCCTCGATGCTGATGCCGGCCTGGAACACCTCGAAGGAGTTGGGCGGACGGGTCTTGACCGCGACGGCGCGGATCTTGATCCCGTCCGCGCCGAGTTCCCTCATCTTCTTCTCGCTGGCAAGGATCAGCGCAACTGCGCCTTCCGCCGGCGAGCAGAACATGTATTTGGTCAGCGGATCGTTGATCATCGGCGCGTTCATGATCGTGTCGAGATCGACCGGGCTGCGCCGCCAGGCATGGGGCGTGATCGTGCCGTTGCGGAAAGCCTTTTCGGCGACCCGCCCCAGCGTCGTGCGGCTGATGCCGTGAAGTTGCATGTAGCGCTGGATCTTCAGCGCGAAGAACTGCGTGGTCAGCATCATCCCGGTCTGGCCGTACCATTCGGGCAGGCCATAGTCCGAAGGCTTGGCGTTGAACGCCCCGCGCGGATGCTTGTCGAAGCCCACCGCCAGCGCGAGGTCGTACATGCCGCTCGCGATCGCCTGCTGCGAGGCGGCGAGCGCGCTGCCGCCCGTGGCGCAGCCATTGGCAACATTGGTGAAGGGCAGGCTGGTCAGCCCCAGCTCGTTGACCATGATGTCGGCATTGCCCGCCGCCGCGCTGCCGCCATAGGCGCACTCGATGTCGGGCCATTCGAGCCCGGCATCGGCCAGCGCCTCGCGCACGGCATAGACGCCCTGTTCGCGGCCCGAACGGCTGTCAGTGCGGCCAAACGGGTGGATCCCCGCGCCGATGATGTAGACATTCTCGCTCATGCGGCTTTACTTTCGGTTTGGGCGACAGGGCGGAAGGCGAAGGTGTCGTAGCGCGCGTTGAACGGCACGATGCAGAATTCGAGGTCCATGCCGAGATGCAGGTCTTCGAGCCGCGCATCGACGATCCGGCTCTCGACGATCACCTCGCCAGGCAGTTCGACATAGCCCAACAGGAAGGGCTGGAAGTCGGGTGGGCCTTCGCCGGGCCCGCTGCCGGGGCCTTCATAGGGCTCCTTGGGCAGGAAGCCCTGCGAGGTCCAAGACCACAGCTTGCCGTGGCGCGAGAGCCTGTAGGGTTCCACACCCTCGGCCGCATCGCCGACCGGCATCGGGAACACGATCTCCCCCGAAGGCAGACGCCCGCCCATCAGGTGCGGCTCCGTCCCGTCGCTCCACAGGTTCGGGTCGATCTTTTCGCCCATTATGTCAGTCCCCTCAAGCGCGGCGTTCAAGCCGCAAGCGCATATTCCGCCAGCACGGTATCGACATCGCCGAACAGCCGCGCGAGCAGCAGCACCCGCTTCAGCGCATGGCCGATGGCGAGTTCGTCGGTGATCCCCATGCCGCCATGCATCTGCACCGCCTCACGGGCGATGGCGTCGACATTCTCGCCGATGAAGGCCTTGGCGCCGGCGGCGGCGCGCTGCCATTTCGTCGCGTCACTCCGGTCGGTCAGCGCGGCGCGGTAAAGCATCGAGCGCGCCTGTTCGCCGCGCGCATAGCAATCGACCAGCCGGTGCTGGAGCGCCTGAAAGCTACCGATCGCCACCCCGAACTGCTCGCGCTCCTTCACGTAGGCGAGGGTGTCTTCAAGCAGGCGTTGGCCCAGCCCGACCATCTCGGCGGCAGCCAGCAGGCGGATGTCGGCGACGATCGCATCAAGCGCGGCCGCATCGAGCGACAACTTCATGGCGGCAGGCGTGCGGGTGAGCTTGATCTCTCCCGCGATGCTGCCGTCAGCCAGACGGTAGGCCCGCACTTCGAGGCCGCTTGCGTCTTTCGGAACGAGGAAGCAGGCGGTTTCCCCGCCAAGGTCAGCGGTGACGATGAACAGATCGGCCAGCAGCGCGCCCATCACCATCGTCTTCTCGCCAGACAGCGTAAAGCTGTCCCCGGTGCCTTCCGCCTTCATGCCCTTGGCCTTGAGGCTGTAGCGCTGGCCGCGTTCGGTCCAGGCGAGGGTGGCGATGGTCTCGCCCGCCAGAACGCCTTCGAGCGCTTCGCCTGCGCCGCCGCGTTCGAGCAGCAGCGTGGGCAGGATGCCGTGTTCGAGCAGCGGATCGGGCGCATTGGCCTTGCCGATCGCTTCGAGCACCAGTGCCAGATCCACCGCCGAGCCGCCCATGCCGCCCGCTTCCTCGCTTGCGCCAAGGGCGATCAGGCCCATCTCGGCAAGGCTCTGCCAACGCGCGCGGTCATAGCCGGTGGGCGAGAGGCGTAGCTTGCGGCGTGCCTCGACATCGACCGGCGCGGCGAAGCGCTCGACCGACGTCACGAACATCTGCTGTTCTTCGGAAAGGTCGAAATTCATGTTGGCTCAGGCTTTCCGCGTAAAGGTGATCGGCAGATGCGTCACCCCGCGCAGCAGGATGTTGGGCAGGATGCGGATTTCCTTCTCGTCCGCGACCGCGAAGTTATCGAGCCGTTCGAGCAACTCGTCGAAGGCGACCAGCATCTCCTTGCGCGAGAGCATGTTGCCCACGCACATGTGCGGGCCCTTGCCGAAAGCGAGGTGGGTGCGGGCATTGGCGCGCTCGATGTCGAACCGGTCGGGATCGGCGAACTTCGAAGGATCGCGGTTGGCCGCGGCATAACGCAACTGGACAATCGCGCCGTTGGGGATCTTCATGCCGCCAAGCTCGGTGTCCTGCTTGACGATGCGCCACATCCCCGCTGTCGGCGTTTCATAACGCAGCGCTTCCTCGACGAGGTTCATGATCACCTTGGGATCGCGCCCGCCAGCCGCCGCCTTGGCCTTGGCCATCTGGTCGGGGTTGCGGATCAGCTGGAGCAGGCCCCCGGCCAGCGTCGAGGTGGTGGTTTCGTTGCCCGCGACCATGAACTGCTGCATCAGCGACATGATTTCGGGATCGGACAGCGGGGTCTCGCCCTCGACCCGCGCCTCGACCAGATCGGTCAGCAGATCATTGCCGCCGTTTGCGCGGCGATCATCGATCAGACCCTTCATGTAGTGCTGGAATTCGACGAGGCTGCGCGCGCATTCGAGCTTGCGTTCGTGATCGACCATCTGGCTGAAACGGTCGACCGCCGCGTCGGACCAGCGCTTGACCCGCTTGGGATCATCATCCAGCCCGATTTGCCCGGCGATCATCGCGACCGGCAGCGGCACGGCGAATTCCTCGACGAATTCGCAATGCCCCTTGTCGGCAAAGGCCTCGATCAGCTCGATCGACTTCTGCCGCATGTCGGCCTCGATCGCGTTCACGCGCGGGGCCGAGAAGGCGAGGTTGACCAGCTTGCGGTTGCGGGTGTGGACCGGGTGATCGGCGGTCAGCAAGGTCGGTAGATCGGGCCAGCCCTCGGCAAGGATCGCCTGGATTTCCTCGTCCGCCTCGCGTCCCATCAGCGCAGTGAAGTCGTTGGAGAAAATCTCCGGCTTGGTGGTCGCCTCGCTGCACAGGTCGTAGGAATAGACGACCCATGTGTTCATGCCTTCGAGATGCTCGATCGCGATCCCCGCATCGTGCACGGCACGATAGTAGTCGAACGGATCGATCAGCGTTTCCGGCGCGAAGACGTTGCCTTCTGGCTTGTTCATGTGAGCAGGCTCCAGACCCTCGGAATTATGGTGCCAAGCCTAGCCATGACTGCCCGCCCGATGCGATGCACGTTTGTGTTAGGATTGCCGTGCAGGCCTCAGGCTCCGGCAAATTCGCGCTGGAATTCGCCCATGTCGAAATAGTCGCGCCAGCCGGTGATCCGGCCGCTGTCGTCCAGATCGAAGGTGCCCATCACGCGGATCGCGGCGCGGCGACCGTCTTTGAAGTTGAAGGCATCGGTGCGCTCGGTGAGCACGGTGTTGCCGTTGGCGGCGATGGCGTGGGTCTGCCAGTCGCACGACGCAATATTGGCGAGGAAGCCTTCGACCATCGCGCGCATCGCGGTGGTGCCGGTGATCGGCTCCATCGGGATGTTGTGATAGACGATGTCGTCGGCGCACAGCGCCAGCATCGCGTCGATGTCGCAGGCGTTCCAGTGGGCGATGAAGGCTTCGACGGTGGCTTGCGGGGTCATGCGGTTCCTCCTGAGGTATAGGCGAGCGCCTGGGCCAGCATCTGCCGGACATGGGCATTGGCATAGGTGGCGGGGCCGTCGCCGAATTGCAGGTAGACGAGCGGGGCGGGGCAGGTTCGGCTTTCCCATGCCACGCAGTCGCTGCCCGGCGGGTGCTCCCAGCCCTCGCGGGAGAACATCGCGCCCGCAACGGCATTGGCGGCGGAGTAGAAATTGTCCCGCGTGAAGGCGAAGCCCTCTGCGCGCACCAGCGGGGTGAGGGCGCTCTCGTCGATGGGGCAGAGGTAGAGCTCGTCGGTGACGGGGAAGCTGGCCGGCAATCCGCGCGTCACCGGATGATCGGCCACCACCCGCGCCTCGTATTCGACATCGTGGCGATAACCGGAGTCCGAACCGTGCGGCCCCCGCTGATAATGGAACTGCCCGCCGATCCAGTCGTGCCACTCGGGCCATTCCGCCCATCCGGCGAGCGCGTGATGCATCGCCACCGCGCCCTTGCCCGCCGCAAAACGGGCGGCGAGCGCCTCGCGGAAGGCGGGCGAGGGCGGGCGCATCGTCACCTTGCCCTCGCCGAAGGTGTATCCCGCCATGTCGTAGAACAGCAGCGCATCGACGGTGCGGATGGCGTCTGCCGCGTCGGCCTCCCCGCCCTCGGGATGGATCAGGTGGGTGATCTCCCACTCCCCGAGGCTCTGGAGGAGGTCGTCAAACGGCCCCGCCTCGTAGGGGTGGCCGCCCGACAAGACGAGCAAGGAGCGCATCAGGCGATCTTGAGGATCATCTTGCCGTCATTGGTGCCTGCGAACAGCCGCATGAAGCTGTCGAAGGCATTCTCCAGCCCCTCGTCGATATGCTCGTCGATGGTGAGCTTGCCCTGCGCCGCCCACACGCCCATCTGCGCTGCGCCCTCGGCGAAGCGCGGGACGTAATCGGCCACCAGCAGGCCGCGGATGTGGGCGCGCTTGACGATCAGCTGCCACAGGTTGCGGATGCCGCGCGGCTCGGTGTTGTATTCGCTGATCAGGCCGCACAGCCCGACGCGCGCGTGCAGGTTGAGGTTCATCAGCCCGGCATCGAGGATGATTCCGCCGACATTCTCGAAGATCACGTCGACCCCGTCGGGGCAGGCATCGGCGATGGCCCTGTTGAGGGCGGCTTCATCCTTGCCGCGATAGTCGATCGCCGCGTCGAAGCCGTATTTCTCGGTGAGGCGCGCGCACTTGGCCGGCCCGCCCGCGATGCCGACCGCGCGGCAGCCGTGGATCTTGGCGAGCTGGCCGACAAGACTGCCCACCGCGCCCGCCGCGCCGGAGACCAGCACGGTCTCGCCCGGCTTGGGCTCGCACACCTCGAGAAAACCGAAATAGGCCGTCATCCCCACCGCGCCGAAGATCGAGAGGTAGTTGGTGACGCTCGGCACGAGGCTCGGGTCGATCGGCTGGGTGAAACCGCCCGCGACGCCGATCGAATAGTCTTCCAGCGCGTTGAGGCCCATCACCCACTGGCCGGGCGCGAAGCCCTCCGCGCGGCTTTCCTCGACCACGCCGATGGTGCTCGCCCGCACCGGATCGCCCAGCGGGATCGGCGGCATGTAATTGCCCTCGGCGTCCATCCACCCGCGCATCGCCGGATCGAGCGAGGCATAGTGGTTGCGGATCAGGAACTGGCCTTCTTCCAGCGCAGGCGTGGGCTCGGTGACGAGCGCGAAGTCTTCGGGCACCGGCGTGCCGTTCGGGCGGCGCTGGAGGAGGAAGCGGCGGTTGGTGGGCATAAATGTCCTTGAGGTTTGAAGAGGATCAGGCCGGTTCGAGTTTCACCGGAATGGCGCTCTGGAGCGACTGGCCGGTGATCGGATCGTAATCGACCACTTCGCTGACGAGGCGATTGGTGGAGGAGCCGCGCTCGCGCACATCGTCCTTGGTGGCGTCTGCATCACCGTAGGCATGGGCCATCGACACGATCCCGCGGCGCACCTTGTCGCTCGCCTTGACCACGCCGTGGATGGTGGCGTGGGGGCTGGTGATCGCCACCAGCCCGCCTTCCTTCAGACCCAGCGCGGCGATGTCCTCGGGGTGGATATAGGCGGGGTTGGTGGTGGTCTTGGCCTGCAGCTTCTTGAGCGGGTGGCCGATCGAGTTGAACCGCGTCTTGGAGCGGCGCGAGATCAGGCGGAAGTCGAAGCCCGCCTTGCTCGCCGGATTGGCGGCGTATTTGAGAATTTCCGCCGGCATAGCGCCCACGGCCAGATCGAAGCGGTGGAACTCGCTTTCGTCGAGCGGTTCGACCAGGGGGTGGGCTTCGGGATAGACCATTGCCGCGCCGCCGTTCGCCTGACAATCCTTGCGCACGTCCGAGGGCTTCTTGAGGCTGCCTGCCACCATCAGATCGAGGAATTCCTGCTTGGAAGGCTTGCGGTCCATCGGCAGCGGGCCGCCATTCAGCACCATGGTGATCCCGAGATGGTGCGCCAGCGTCCAGAACATCTCGTATTCGTCGATGCAGTCGCCCGGCGCTGCGACCACCGCTTCGGTGTAACGGGCATAGGGCTCTTCGTGCCACCATTCGGAAAGGTTGGTGATGTCCTCGCGCTCGAGGCATTGCGAGGGCGCAAGCACCACGGTCGCCCGCTTGGCGCTGGCGCTCATCCACGGGTCGATCTGGACGAACAGCTCAAGGTCATCGAGTGCGCGGACCATCTTGGCCTGATCGGGGAAGCCGACCACCGGATTGCCGCCGACCGAGATCAGCGCCCGCACCTGGCCTTCGCCGGGGGTGAGGATTTCATCGGCGAGCACGTTGCAGGGCATTTCCCAGCCCAGGTGTCCGAGCCCGCGGAAGCGTGACTTGGGCATCCCTTCCGCGCCGAACATCGGCACCGGCGGGGCGACCTGCGCGCGCCGCGCGGTCTGGTAGGGGCTGAACACGCCGGGGATCGCGGCCTTCTCGCCTTCCTGCTTGAAGCGGGCGCAGATGGTGTTGAGGCAAGTGACGAGATATTCGGTGAGCGTTCCGTGGCCCGCCATTTCCGGCCCCGTGCCGGTGGTGGCGCAGCCCTTGGAGCCGCCCGCGAACATCCGTGCGGCGGCCACGAGCTGGTCTTTGTCGAGGCCCGCGCGTTCGGCCGCGACTTCGGGCGGGAAGGCCTTCACCGCCTCGGCCAGTTCGTCGAAGCCATCGACATGGGCGGCGACGAAATTGCGGTCATAGAGCCCTTCGGAAATGATCACGTTGAGCATCCCCGCCAGCATCGCCGGATCCTCGCCGGGCTTCACCGGAAGATAGATGTCGGCCAGCCGCGCCACATCGCTTTCGCGCGGGTCGGCAACGATCAGCTTCAGCCCTTGGGCCTTCTTGTCGCGGATGCGGCGCGAGGGGCTGAACGGCGGGACGCCCCCGACCGGTGCATAGTGCGAGACGATCGGATTGTTGCCGATGAACAGCGCGACGTCGCTTTCGGAGAAAGTGTTCGGCCCCGCCATCCACTTCCCGTAGCGGGCGGTGGTGAACACCTTGGCGGGCTGATCGAGTGTCACCGAGGTGTAGAAATTGCGGCTCCCCACGGCCTGCGCGAAAGAGAGCGAGGCGGCCATCGCGGCGGAGTTCTGGAACCCGCCCGAGCCCATGAAAACCGCCACCGAGTGCGGGCCATAGGTGTCGATGATGCGGCGCAGCTCGCTTGCCACATGGGCGAGGGCTTCCGGCATCGGGGTTTCGACGAATTCGCCCGCGTCATTGCGCACGAGGCTGTGATGCAGGCGGTTTTCCGAATTGTGCGAATCCGGGAGCTCGCGGCCCTTCATGCAGGTATAGCCGCCATAGGCCGGATCTTGCGGGTCGCCGCGCACCTCGACGACCTTTCCGTTTTCGACATCGACTTCCATCGCGCAGTTGGCATGGCAGAAGCGGCAGAAAGTCTTGTGAGTTTGGGCGCCCATCATCTCTCTCCTTGAGAGCAGCAAACTACCACAGGGGGCAGGGGGCTCGACTGATACTTTTGTCCGTGGAGAGCCTCGCGGCGCACCCGCAATAGGGCAGACGAACAATTCTCTGACAGATGGGGAGATACCCGATGCCCACCACCACCCGCCAATGGCTCCTGAACGGTCACCCGCGCGGCCGGGGGATCGAGATCGACAACGATTTCAGGCTCGTCACCGCCGAACTGCCCGATCCGGGCCCGGGCGAGATGCTGCTGAAGACGCATTACCTCGGCTTCGATCCGGCGCAGAAGGGCTGGATGGAGAACATTGCCGATTACGTCGCTCCCATGAACATCGGCGATGTGATGCGCGGCAGCGGGATTGCCGAGGTGGTTGCCTCCAACGGCGGACGCTTTGCGGTGGGCGATCTGGTGTTCGGCACCACCGGCTGGACCGAATGGCTCGTCACCGACGGCAAGGAACTGACGCGGGTCGAAACCGATCTGTCGCCCACCGCCGTGCTTTCGGTGCTCGGGACGACCGGGCTGACGGCCTATTGCGGGCTGTTCAAGGTCGGCAAGCCGGTCGCGGGCGATACCGTCTTGGTCTCGGGCGCGGCGGGCGCGACCGGGAGCATCGTCGGCCAGCTCGCAAAAATCGCCGGGTGCCGCGTGGTCGGTATCGCGGGCGGTCAGGAAAAGTGCGACTGGCTGGTGCGCGAGGCGGGCTATGACGCCGCGATCGATTACAAGGCGGGCAATGTGAAGGCGCAGATCAAGGAACACTGCCCGCGCGGTGTGGACGTGATCTACGACAATGTCGGCGGCAAGATTTTGAACGACATGCTCGCCTGCATCGCCACCAATGCCCGCGTGGTGATCTGCGGCGGGATCAGCCGCTATGAAACCGGCTCGCTTCCCGCCGGGCCGGAAAACTACTTCAACCTCGTGTTCCGGCGCGGCACCATGGCGGGCTTTATCGTCCTCGACTGGGCCAGCGAATTCCCCGGCATCCGCAAGCGGCTGGAAGGCTTCGTCAAGGACGGCAGCCTCAAGTATCAGGAAGACATCCAGCACGGCTTCGAAAACGCCCCGCAGACGCTGCAACGCCTGTTCAGCGGGCAGAACCGGGGCAAGCAGCTGCTGAAGCTCTAGGCCAGATCCTCGGGCCGGTTGACGTTCATCAGCGGGCGCGCAAGGTCGATCCGGCGCGCGCCGAGCGCATCGGCGCAGCGGTAGAGCGAGCGCCCGCCGCCTGCGAGAAAGGATGCCAGCGCGGGCAAGTCGCTGACCGGCCACAGACCGACGACCGGCTGGCTCTCGACGATCGCCGCCCCTTCGCCTGCGAGGCTGGCGGCCAGATCATGCGGCAGGTCGGGCGCGTCCACGCCTGCGGACAGCACATGGGTAAAGCCCTGATCGCCCGCGTGGCGCAGCGCGGCTGTGAGCCCGCCCAGCGGGCCAAGCCCGGGTTCGGGCCAGTCGGGAATGCAGCGGAACCCCGGCTCCTCGCGCCCGCAGACGACCAAACCGCCAGTCTGTGCCAGCAAGGCCGCCGCCACCCGGTCGATCAGCCGCGTGCCCTCGAACAGCGCCTGCGCCTTGTCGCTGCCGAAGCGGCGCGCCTGTCCGCCTGCAAGGATCGCACCCAGAAGCCTAGTCAAACGCTTCGGTCGCCTGCCCTTCGGCGTTGTAGACCGGGCCTTCGGCATCGACGCGATACTTCTTGCTGACCGCGGCGGTGATGCCGAACTGGCCGATGTGATCGCGCATCCCGGTATAGGCCGGATCGCGGAAGTGGGCGGCGAGGTCTTCCTCGCTTTCCCATTCCTCGAACACGTTGACCCGTGCGGGGTTCATCGAGCAGGCGCTCCAGTCGTAGTGGATGCAGCCTTTCTCGGCGAGCGCGGCCTCGATATGCGGGCGCGCAGTGCGCAGCGCCTCGTCGCGCTGGGCGGGGTCGAGGTCGATCTGCGCAGAAATGACGATCTTTGCCATGGTCAGCCTTCCACTCCGAATTCTGCGACGATGCGGAACACACGGCTGGTGAACAGCCAGCGCCCGTCCACTTTCGCCAGGGTGTCTTCATAGAGCCCGCCGACATGGCGCGCCTTGCCGTCCTTGGGCTTGAGGATCTCCTGCGTCTGCACCCGCGCCTTGGCGGTGTTGCCGGTGACTTCGATCATGCAGGGCACGCAGTGGAAGCTCACCGCCTCCAGCCCGCTCATCGCGCCGTTCCAGAAGGCGACGATCGCCTCCTTGCCGTGGGTCTTGTGGCCCATCAGATCCCAGTCGGCGTCATCGGCCCACACGCTTGCCCAGGTGTCGGCGTCGATGCGCACCACGCCATCGGCATAGGTGCCGTTGAGTTCGGTGATCGCGACGCGATCCTCCAGCGGTCCGGTAAACATGTCTCGTGCTCTCCCCACGGTGTTGTCTGCGGCTATCAGGCCCGCGCCTCGCGCGAACAATGGACACTTTTGGGAAGGGTCGGCGCGGGGCTGCCCGTGTTACTCGCATCCCCCGAGAGGAGACACGTGATGGGACAATTGCAAGGCAAGACCGCAGTGGTGCTGGGGGCGGCATCGGAAGGCAACATGGGCCAGACCATCGCCCGCCTGTTCGCCAAGGAAGGCGCGAAGGTGATGGTGGCGGGCCGCAAGGAAGCCCCGCTCGCCGCGCTCGCCAAGGAAATCGGCGGCGAATACGCGCTCTGCGACATTTCCAAGAAGCCCGAGGTGAACGCGCTGGCCGATAAGGCGCTGGCCACCTTCGGGCGGGTCGACATCGCGATCAACACCACCGGCTGGGGCCTGCTCGCCAGCCTCGAGGAGATCACCGACGAACAGCTCGACCAGATCGTCGACCTCCAGTTCAAGGGCGTGCATCACTTCCTGCAGGCCTTTGTGCGGGTGATGAGCCAGCAGCAGCCGACCGGCGGCTCGCTGATCTCGCTCTCCTCGGCCACCACCAAGGCGATCATCACCAACCACGCCGCCTATATCGGCACCAAGCGCGGGTCCGAGGCGCTGATCGAGTGCGTCGCCAATGACTACGGGCATCTGGGGATCAAGGCCAACACCGTCTCGCCCGCCTTCACCGACAGCCCGATGACGCACGAGAGCTTCCAGGTGCCGGGCCTCACCGACGCCTTCCTGCCGCGCTATCCGATGGGACGGCTCAACACGGTGGACGATGTCGCCCATGCCTGCCTGTGGCTGAGCACCGATCAGGCCTATGTCACAGGGGCGAACATCCAGCCCAATGGCGGGCTCATCATGCGCGGCAATCCGCAAGCCGCCGACGTCGCGGCAGCGGTCGGCGCGGCGATGGCGAAGTTGCAGGGGTAGGCTCTGGCCCCGTTCGATGTTTCACGTGGAACATGGAACGGGGCGGCAATGAACCGACAACGACCGCGCAATGACCTCAGTATTGCGCGGTCCCGCCGTCGACGCTGATCTGCGCGCCGGTGATCCCTGCGCCTGCCTTGCTGGCGAGCAGCACCGCCACGGCGGCGATTTCCTCGACTTCGTTGGGGCGCTTGATCGCGGCCTCGCTGGCGAACAGGGCGATCATCTCTTCCAGCTCCATCCCCATCGCCTTGGCGGTGGCGGGGCCGTTGTTCTTGATGATGTCGGTGATGACGATGCCGGGGCAGATCGCATTGACCGTCACCCCCTGCGCCCCGACTTCGCGCGCGAGGCTCTTGGTCATGCCGTTCACCGCGTGCTTGGCGGCGGAATAGGCGGTCAGCACCGGTTTGCCGTGCTTGCCCTCCATCGAGGAGATGTTGATGATCCGCCCGTCCTGCTTTTCGAGCATGGTCGGCAGCGCGCGGCGGGTGGCCCAGAAGGTCGAATAGACGTTCCACTTCATCGCCTCGTCGAAGGCGTGATCGGACAGGTTGACGAGCGGCTGAAGGTCGCCCGCGCCGCCGGCATTGTTCACCAGAATGTCGAGCGTGCCGAAATGGGCGATGGTGGCATCGATGAAGCCTTCGAGATCGGCCTGGCTCATTACGTCGCCCGCGATGAAGATCGCGTTCTCGCCCGCGCCCAGTTCCTCCAGCACCTTCGCGCCCTTTTCCGCGTTGCGCGCGAACAGCGCGACCTTGCCGCCCTCTTCGAGAAACGCCTCGGCGATCCCGCGCCCCATGCCTGCCGTCCCGCCGGTGATTGCGGCGACTTTTCCTGCGAGTTTCATTGTGCTTCCTCTCGTCATTGCGAGCCGCGAAGCGGCGCGGCAATCTAGAGCGTATCGCGAACCGCTCTGGATTGCCGCGTCGCCTGCGGCTCCTCGCAATGACGAATAGGGGGGCGCAGGCACAAACGCACCTTGCCAAAATGACGGGTTGCCGCGCCGGCGCTGCAAGGCGTCTATGGCAGCATGAGCGAAGTCGATGTCATCATCCTCGGTAGCGGGGCGGCCGGCATGGCCGCTGCGCTTGCGGCCCACGAAGCCGGCGCCAGCGTCGCCCTGATCGAGCGGGGCGAGCGCATCGGCGGAACCTCGGCGATCTCGGGCGGGGTGATCTGGGTGGCCGACAACCCCCGGATGCGCGCGGAGGGCATGGCCGACAGCCGCGCAGAGGCGCTGGCCTATTTCCGCAGCCTCGATCACGGCGATCTGGTCGACGAGACGCTCGAAGCCTTTGTCGACAAGGGGCCGGAGGCGCTGGCGTTTCTTGAAGGGATTGATGCGCTCAAGGTGGCGGTGCTTCCGGGCTATCCCGACTACTATCTCGATCGGCCCGGCGCGAAGCCCGAAGGCAGCCGCGCGCTCGATCACGACCTGTTCGATCTGCCTGACCTCGGCGAGTGGGCGGCGAAGATCTACGCCATCGAAGAACCCAAGCCGCTGATGCTGCGCGAGACGCCGCTGGGCGGGGCGACCACCATGCCGCCGATGGAAGTGCTGGGCGCGCGGATGGCGGCGCGGCAATGCGGCTTCGGGCAGGCAATGGTGGCGCGGCTGCTGAAGGCTTGTCTCGCGCGCGGGATCGAACCGGTGCTCGGGGTGGAAACGCACCGGCTGGTGAGAGACGGGACACGCATCATCGGGATCGAAGGCACCAGAGACGGCGCGCCCTTCGCGCTGTCTGCGCGGCGCGGGGTGATCATCACCACCGGCGGGTTCGAGTGGGATACCGAACTGCGCCAGACCTTTCTGCGTGGCCCCGTCACCGCGCCTGCCAGCCCGCCGACCGGCACCGGCGGCGGTCTCAAGCTGGCCATGGCGGCGGGCGCGAAGCTCGGCAACATGACCAGCGCGTGGTGGGCGCCGACGCTCGTGACGCCGGACCAGCCCTGGGCCAGCGGCGAGCAGCGCGCGCAGATCATCCTGATCGAACGCACCGTGCCGCATTCGATCATGGTCAACCGCAGCGGGCGGCGGTTCTGCAACGAGGCGGCGAATTACTCGGCATTGGGCGGCGTGTTCCACCAGTTCGACCCGGCCAATTACGACTACCTCAACCTGCCCGCCTGGCTGATCTTCGACGCGCAATATGCCGAACGCTATCCGCTCGGCACCCGCCAGCCCGGCCAGCCGATTCCCGACTGGGTGATGCGCGCGGAGACGCTGGAAGGCCTTGCCGAACAGATCGGCCTCGATCCCGCGGCGCTGACCGAAACCGTGGCGCGCTTCAACGTCCATGCCGACGCAGGCCACGACCCCGATTTCGGGCGCGGCACCAGCGCCTATGACCATTTCTACGGGGATCGCAGCCGTGAAGGCACGGCCGTCACATTGGGCGCGATCCGCGAGGCGCCGTTCTATGCGGTCGAGATTGCCTCGGGGCTGCTCGGCACCAATGGCGGGCCGCGCACCGATGGACAGGCGCGGATTCTCGGCCATGACGGACAGCCGATCCCGGGCCTGCTGGGCGCGGGCAATGCCATCGCCTGCCCCACCGGCGGGATCTATGCGGGCGCAGGCGGAACGCTCGGCCCGGCGCTGACTTTCGGCTATATTGCAGGGCGGACGGCGGCGCTGGCCAATATTTAGCCCCTTCCCTCAAGGGAAGGGGTTGGGGATGGGTGTTCGACATCCGCGGGCGTGGAACCCCCACCCCCGGCCCCTCCCCACGGGGAGGGGAGATTCAGCGGCGTCCCTTTACTCCCCCAGCCAGCGGTCGATCGTGTCGTGGAAGAAGCGCACCCGCGCTTCCTGCCCCGCCAGATGCCCGCCCTTGTAGCCCCTTGAGCGCAGCCCCTTCTGCTGCTCGCTCCAGATGCTCACGTCCTGATCGATGCCGGGGCCGCAGCTGAGTTCGCCCACCACGCCGCGCTGGTGCGGCACGGGGACGGTGCGATCGACCTCCTGCCCCATCGAATAGGCGTAGTAACGGTCCACCCCCTCGGGAAACCAGGTGAAGTACCACATGTCGAAGAAGCACCGCTCGGGATCGGTCGGGTGCGGGTCGGCGCGCAGCCAGATGCAGCCGTCGGGCTTCAGGCTGAAGGAGATGTTGGGGAAGATCGTGTAGTGGAAGTGATCGGTCAGCTGGGCATCGTGGAAGTGGCTGAAATCATATCCCTTCTCCGCGCCCTTGGCGCGCTTGGCCGCTTGCAGCGCCTCGCGGGTGCGTAGCGGATCGTCGCGGAAGTCCTCGGGATCGAGGCCCCAATAGGTCAGCTCGGTGCGCATCATCTCGAGCACGGTGTCGGTATGCCCGCGCAAGCTCCGCGAGGGGCGCGATCCCGGCATGAACATCCGCGCATGGCCGTGCGGGGCGTAGAGATCGAACTGGCAGTCCTTGTAGCTCTGCTCCATCACGAAGCGGGTCTGCGGGTGGACGAAGGGCAGGTGGTAGCTTTCGTTGAAATTGTCCTGCACGCACTTCCAGTTCCAGTCGCCTTCCAGCGTCACCCAGTGGGTGCGGTGCATCTGCTCCATGCGATAGCCCGCGATCTGATGCGCGACCGGGCCGAGATGGTCGGCGAGCGGGGTGGCGGCAGGATCGAGATTGACCCAGACGAAGCCGGCGAAGACCTCGCACCCGACCTCCTCCAGCCGCACCTTGCCGCAGGGGTTGCCGCCTGCGAAGTCCTCGGGGCAGGGGACGAAATTGAGCTCGCCTTCGCTGGTGAAGCGCCAGCCGTGGTAGGAACAGGCGAGGCGCTTGGAATGGCCTTGCTCCTCCATCACCAGCCGTTTCCCGCGGTGCGGGCAGACATTGTAGAAGGCGCGCACCACGTCGTCTTCCCCGCGGGTGACGAGGATGCTCTCGCGCCCGATCTCGTAGGTGAAGAAGTCGCCCGGCTTGGCGACCTGCGAGGCGAGGCCGCCGATCAGCCACGCCTTGGTCCAGATGCCGTCCCACTCGCGGGCCATGAATTCTTGGCTCCAGTAGCGGCTGCCATCGATCGGGCGGCCCGACAGCGCCGGCATGGGCTGCGGGGTAACGTCGATCCGTTGCGGCGCGGGCTTCAACAGGGTGGCCATCCTCAGCGCCTTTTCCTCTCGAAGGTGATTTTGAGCTGCTTGAGGCTGCGCAGCAGGAAATGCGGGTGGTAGCTGAAGTCGTTTTCGCCCGGGGCGAAGTCCATGTCCTCGAACCGGTCGACCACAGCCTGGAAGCCCCATGTCAGCTCGCGCCTTGCCAGCGGAGCGCCAAGGCAATGGTGCGTGCCAGACCCGAAGGCCATGTGCGCGCCCGCCTTGGGCCGGTCGAGATCGAGCTTTTCGGGGCATTCGAAGAAGCGCTCGTCCCGGTTCG
>VFQM010000920.1_pt1 | contig 28616 bp, 28 predicted proteins | sample 3512391 | NCBI WGS metagenome assembly VFQM01 (sample SAMN10412369, study PRJNA504923) | tailings metagenome | isolation source: Replicate 1 from Balatoc abandoned mine | place: Philippines
ATGTTGCGGATCGTGCCGTTGGGCGACTTCCACATCTTCTTGAGGCCGAACTCCTCGACGCGCTGTTCGTCGGGGGTGATCGTGGCGCACTTCACGCCGACGCCGTACTGCTTGATCGCGTTGGCGCTATCGACCGTCACCTGATCGTTGGTCGCATCGCGGTTCTCGATCGAGAGATCGTAATACTTCAGATCGACGTCGAGATAGGGCAGGATCAGCCTTTCGCGGATCCACTGCCAGATGATCCGGGTCATCTCGTCGCCATCGAGTTCGACGACGGGGTTGGCGACTTTGATTTTGTCCATGCGTGTGGCCCTATCCTTCTTGCCCCGTCTGTCGCGGGGCCGTGCGTGATCGACAGGAAGCTGTAGCGGGCCCGTCCAAAGGCCCAAAGATCCCGCGCGGGCTTTAGCAGAGGAGGGCAGGCTTGCAAGGCACAGGCGTGGCGCGGGCTCGGCAAGAACAGTTGCGCGGAGTGCAAGTGGCAGCAGGACAGCAAAGAAAAAGCCCGCCGTTTGGCGGGCTTCACGCGGTCCGAACGATGGTGGGCGTAGCAAGGATTGAACTTGCGACCCCTACGATGTCAACATAGTGCTCTACCACTGAGCTATACGCCCGCACCATCGGATCGGCGCCCCGGCTCCCGGGGCGGAGCGGCCCTTTATCGCAGCCCTCGGGAAGGTGCAAGCGATTCGGCCCGGAGGCATGTCACAGCCGCGCCGCGTCCGCTTCCTCGAACACGCGCTCCACCTCGAGCACCAGATCGCGCAGGTGGAAGGGCTTGGAGAGCACCTTGGCGGCGGGCTGTTCGCGGCTGGCGCGCAGCGACACCGCGGCAAAGCCGGTGATGAACATCACCCGGGTGCGCGGGGATATCTCGGCGCAACGCTGTGCGAGCTCGATCCCGTCCATCTCCGGCATGACGATGTCCGATAGCAGCAGGTCGAAGTCGCCTGTTTCCAGCAGCGGCACGGCATCCGTGCCGCGATCGACCGCGCTCACCTCGTAGCCGGCATTGGTCAGCGCCCGTTCGAGATAGGCGCGCATCGCCTCCTCGTCTTCGGCAAGGAGGATGCGGGGGGTGCGTGTCGCTGTCATGCAAGGGGCGTTAGCAGAACCGGCTTAAGAATTCTTTGTTGTTGCGCCAGAGTGCATCCCCAAGGGCCCAGACGGTGGGCGCACCCGAGGGGCGATCAGGCTTTGACAGGCCGGTCCAAACCCGTCAGCAAGGACCCTACCCATGACCTCCTTGCTCCGCTCCTCCGCCGTCGGCCCAGCCGTGAATCGCACTGCGACAAGCGGTGGCGTCGTCCCGGGACTGGACGGGGCGCCGGCCTTCACGCTGACCACACCGCCGCGCTTGCGCCTGCCGGTGCTGGTCGCGGTGCCGCACGCAGGGCGGGCCTATCCCCCGGCGGTGACGGCGCGGCTGCGCGATGCGACGCTGGCCCAGCTCAGACTCGAGGATCGCCATGTCGACCGTCTCGGCGTTGCCATCGCGCGTGAGACCGGCGCGGCATTGCTGGTCGCTCACGCGCCGCGCGCGCTGCTCGACCTCAACCGTGCCGAAGACGACATCGACTGGGACATGATCGAGGGCGGCCGGCCCGACGATGTGCCCGCCGCCACCTTCGGCCATCGCAGCAATGCCCGGGCGCGCAGCGGGCTCGGTCTGGTGCCGCGTCGCCTGCCGGGCACGGGCGAAATCTGGCGCGGACGGCTGGATCCCGGCGAACTCGACGCACGCATTGCCGGCATTCACCGCGCCTATCACGACGCGCTCGGCAGGGAGCTGGCACGGATCCGGTCCGAGTGGGGCGCGGCGCTGCTGGTGGACCTGCACTCGATGCCCCCGCTGCGCCCCGGTGAGGGAGAGGTGCGCGCGCCGGTGGTGGTGCTGGGAGACCGTTTCGGCGCTTCGTGCCACACTGCGCTGGTCGGCCGCGCGCTCGCCCACCTCGAGGCCGCGGGCATTCCGGCCTCGCAGAACCGGCCCTATTCCGGCGGCTACGTGCTCGACCGGCATGGCGTACCGCATGACGGGGTGCACGCGGTGCAGATCGAGGTGTGCCGCGCGACCTATCTCGATCGTCACCTCGACGAACCGGGCGCCGGGCTCCCCGCGATCGCCGCGATGCTGGCGGGGCTTGTCCGCGAGCTGGGTGCGGAGACCGCGCTGCTGGGTGGCAGCGAGGGCCTGCGTCAGGCTGCGGAATAGCGCCTCCGGACGCGAAACGGGCGAGCGAACGTGCCCGTCCACCCGCCCGTCGGCAACCATTGGGGAGCCGGCGCATTGCCCGGCCCCCCTCTCGAAAGATCAGTTCAGCGCCGGAGCCGGGGCAGGGGCGCCGTCCGAAGTCATCGGCACCTTGCCCTGAGCGAGCTGGCGCTCGAACAGGGTCCGCATCAGGTTCAGCGAGAAGAGGTGCGCGTAAATCAGCATCAGCATGCCGTTCTTGGCCAGTTCCTCAACCTTGGCGGCGGGCAGTTCGCGCAGCTTGTTCTCGTCCACCATCCGGAAGCCGCGGTAGATGAACGGCCGGTCGGGCATGTCGTTGCGGGTGATGGCGATTTCGCCGTCCATCAGGATGTCGAGCTTGCCAAGCTCTTCCATGAACAGCTTGGTGCGCTGGCCGGCTTCCTCGAAGCGGCGGCAGAATTCGAGCACGCCCTGGGTGTATTCGGTCGGCTGGCCGCTGGCGTCGAAGATCGCCAGACCCTCGTCGCGCTTGCCGATCAGGCCCGCAGTCGGATCGAAGCACAGCGACATGTCCTCGCTACCCGGCTGGAGCTTGGCGAGGATGAAGGGGTAGCGGCGCGCATAGGCCGGCAGGTAGACCACCTCGGTCAGCTTCATGTCGTCGCCCACGAAGGTGTTGACGCCCTCGTTGAGGCCGAACAGCGCGATTGGGAGCGGGTTATCGCCAGCCGTGAAGACGATCGGGAAATTGCGCTGTGCGTCGACGAATTCATCCGAGGTCAGCGGGATCGCGTGGGTCGAGGCGAGGTATGCGGCGCTTTCCAGCGAGCCGGCCTTCCAGTCGGCGTGATCGCGGCTGTTGAGCGGCAGAAGGTCCTGATAGAACAGCGGAAGTTGCGGTTGCGGCGCGCTGGCCATGATCGAAGTCTCCGACAATCGGTGGTGAATGATCCCCTCAGCGGAAAAAGCGAGCCCCGCCGAAAGCGCGGCCCTTAGGACTTTGCGATGCCCCGCGCAAGCCGCGAGGGGTCAGGCGAGGATCGGCTTGGGGAGGAGTTTGCCGGGGTTGAGCAGCCCCTGCGGGTCGAGCGCCGCCTTGACCTGCGCCATCACCGCCAGCGCGACGGGATCGTGGAGGCGGGCGAGCTCATCCACCTTCATCTGTCCGATCCCGTGTTCGGCGCTGATCGAGCCGCCCCAGGCCGTGACGAGATCGTGCACCCGCGCGCTGACCGCCTTGCCCTCGCTCTCCTCCCAATCGCCCCGCACCGCGCCCGGCGGGGCGAGGACGTGAAAGTGGACATTGCCATCGCCCAGATGACCGAAGCCGAAGGCGACAGTGCCGGGGAAGGTGGTTTCCAGATCAGCGGCCGCCGCGATGATGAATTCCGGCATCCGTTCCACCGGCACCGAGATGTCGTGTTGCATCGCCGGGCCGAGCGCGCGTTCTGCAGCGGACACCCCATCGCGCAGGCCCCAGAACGCCTCGGCCTGGGTATCGTTCGACGCGATCACGGCATCGGCGATCAGGCCCTCCTCCAGCGCGCTGCCGAGCGCGGTTTCGAGCACTTCGCGCAAGACCATGCTGTCCTGCGCGGGCGAGACGCATTCGATCAGCGCGTTCCATTCATGGCGCCCTTCCAAAGGCGCGCGCGCGGCCGGGTTGTGGGCCAGCACGGCATCTAGGCAATGCGCCGGGACCACCTCGAAGCCTTCGAGCGCATCGCCCACCGCGCGCTCCATCCGCTTGAGCAGAGTGCCTGCCGCGACAATCCCGCCGAGGCCCACCCACGCGGTCGCGCGGCCGATGGGGGCAGGCAGCAAGCGCAGCCGCGCCGCGGTGACGATCCCGAGCGTGCCTTCCGAACCGATCAGCAATTGCTTGAGATCGAAGCCCCGGTTGTCCTTCCTGAGCGAGGTCATCAGGTCGAGGACGCTGCCGTCCGCCAGCACCGCCTCCAGCCCCAGCACCTGCGCGCGCATCGTGCCGTGGCGCAGGACCTGCGTGCCCCCGGCGTTGGTCGCGATCAGCCCGCCGATCGTCGCCGAGCCCTTGCCGCCGAGCGTCAGGGGAAATCGCATGTCCGCCGCCTCCGCCGCTTCGTGGAAGGTCTGGAGGATCACCCCCGCCTCGCACACCGCTTCGCCCGCTTGCTCCGAAAGGCTGCGGATGCGGTCCATGCGCCTCAGCGAGAGGATGATTGCGGTGCCACTTGCATCCGGGGTGGCGCCGCCTGCCATGCCGCTGTTGCCGCCCTGCGGAACGATCGGCACGCGATGCGCGGCGCACAGCTTCACCAGCGCGGCAACCTCGGCGGTCGAGGCCGGCGAGGCCAGCGCCAGCGCCTTGCCGGTGTAGCGGCCACGCCAGTCGGTCAGCCACGGGTCCATGCGTTCAGGGTCCCTCGTCAGCCCGCGTGGGCCCAGCAGCGCGGCGGCCTCTGCAAGGAACCTGTCGGCATCCGCTGATTGCGGTAGGGGTGGAGGGGGGGTGAGGCGATTCATTGTTGCGCCCATGCCACAGTCTACCCTGAAAACTCCATCGCTTTTGCCTGTCTGATCGCAACAGTTAAGCCACGGTTCAAGCGCCGCTGCTAGGCCCGGGGCGCTGTAAGTGGGAGAGGGCTATCCCGCTCCCGCGCCGCGCCTGTCCCCGCCGAGGAGAGATTTTCAACGCCCATGCACAGCCTGCTTGCCCTTGCTGCACCGCTGGCGATGATGCTGCCGCTGATCGGTGGGACCGCCGATGCCTCCAGCGAAAGGGAAGACAGGGCTGCTGCAGGCGCCGTCTCGGCACCGCAATGCGAAGCGGCAGCGGCGTCGGACACACCGCCATTTTCGGCAATGAACCCGCTTGTCGCGCTACGCCGTGCCTCGGTCGCAAAGCAAGTGAGGATCGAGCAGCGCGTAGTGGTGAGGATTGCCCCGCAGCCATTCGCCGCACGGCAGAACCTGCTCGCCGAACTGCCGCAGCGCGCCGAGCCTCCCCGTTTCGAAGAGGGCGGCAAGGAAAAATGCGTGACCCTTGAGGGGATCGCCGGGGTCCAGACCGGCAGCGGCAACCGCCTGGTGCTGTTTCTGCGGGACCGGCGGATGATTTCGGTAAACCTCGAAAAAGCTTGCCGCGCCCGCGACTTCTACTCCGGCTTCTATGTAGAGAAGAACAAGGACGGGCGCCTGTGCGTCGAGCGCGACAAGCTGCAATCGCGCAGCGGTGCGCGCTGCGAGGTCGAGGCCATGCGCCAGTTGGTCGCGGTAGGGGACTGACGCCGGTAGGGGCAAGCCCGCGATTCCTTGACTTTTGCGCCCGTTTGCGAGAAAGGCCCGGCGGCCTGATGCAGCGTGCCAAAGCGCGACAGGCCGACAATCCCGGCAGCACGCCTGCCCGCTATTCTCGGACACCACAAACCGCATGACCTTCGCCGATCTCGGCCTTTCGCCCGAATTGCTCAAAGCCGTCGAAGACGCGGGCTACTCGACGCCGACCGCCATTCAGGCGCAGGCGATCCCTACCGTGCTGATGATGAAGGACCTCATCGGCATCGCCCAGACCGGAACCGGCAAGACCGCAAGCTTCGTGCTGCCGATGATCGACGTGATGGCCGCAGGCCGTCGTCGCGCGCTGATGCCGCGCTCGCTGATTCTCGAACCCACCCGCGAACTTGCAGCGCAGGTGGCGGAGAATTTCGAGAAATACGGCAAGAACCACGATCTCAAGATGGCGCTGCTGATCGGCGGCGTGCAGATGGGCGACCAATTGAAGGCGCTGTCCGACGGGGTCGACGTGCTGATCGCCACGCCGGGCCGGTTGATGGACCTGTTCGAGCGCGGCAAGATCATGCTCAACGGCTGCGAGCTGCTGGTCATCGACGAAGCCGACCGGATGCTCGACATGGGCTTCATCCCCGATATCGAGTTCATCTGCTCCAAGCTCCCCGATACCCGCCAGACCATGCTGTTCTCGGCCACCATGCCCCCGCCGATCGAGAAGCTGGCCAAGAAGTTCCTCAACAATCCCAAGCGGATCGAGGTCAACCGCGCCGCGTCCACCAATGCCGACATCACCGCCTTCAAGGTGCCGGTGAAGTCGCGTTCGAAGCGCGAGACGCTGCGCTGGTTCCTCGAGAACGACCTCGTTGAGACCGCGATCATCTTCGCCAACCGCAAGACCACGGTGCGCGAGTTGAACCAGAGCCTGCGGCGCCACGGCTTCCGCTCCAGCGAAATCCACGGCGACATGGACCAGTCGAGCCGGATCAAGGAGCTCGAACGCTTCAAGGCGGGCGAGGTCAACATCCTCGTCGCCTCCGATGTTGCGGCCCGCGGCCTCGACATCAAGGGCGTTTCCCACGTCTTCAACTTCGACACGCCCTGGCACCCGGACGATTACGTCCACCGCATCGGCCGGACCGGCCGGGCGGGCGCCAAGGGGCGGGCCTTCACCTTCGTCTCCGAGGACGATGCCGAAGCCATCTCCAATGTCGAGAAGTTGACCGGCAGCGCGATCAAGGTGTTCGGCAAGGAGGACGTGCGCGTCGACCTTACCGAGGTGCTGGCCAAGGCCGAGACGGCCAAGCCGGCGCGCACCGAAGAGCCTGAGGACACCGCCGAGGAACCCCGCGAGAAGCGGCCCCGCCGGGCACGCGAGGAGCGCGAAGAGCGGACCGAGCGAACCGAGCAACGCCCCCGGCGTGAGCGCGATGAGCCTCGCAGGGAGCGCGCTGAACGCAGGCCGGGACGCCAGCACGAGGACGATGCGCCCGTACCCGCAGGCGAATGGAACGGGCCGCGCCCCAGCTTCCTCGACGTCGGCTTCGGCTGATCCGTTGCAGACACTTGCCTAAGGCGCAGGCTTAACGCTTTCTTGGCGGATCCTGAGCTAAGGCACGCGGGTGATCGACACCGTTCTTGACGCCCTGAGCAACGAATTTGCCAACCTCACCACAATCGGTGTGCTGTTCGGCACGCTGGCCTATGCGACCAAGCGCCGGATGGTGATCGCCGATTTCGCCCGCGCTCGCCCCGAGATCGTCACCAATCTGGTGCTGCTGCTCATCAATGCCGCGATCGTCGTCCCGCTGCTGGCGGTGCCGATGACCACGGGCCAAGACCTGCTCCCCCGACCCGAGAGGTTCGTCGCCTTCTGGGACCGGCTGCCCGATGCCGTGCCGGTGCTGGCAGCGATCCTGCTGATCGATTTCGCGAGCTACTGGCGGCACCGGCTCGAACACACCCGCGCCCTGTGGCCGATCCATGCCACGCATCACGCCGACGAGGCGATGAACTGGCTGAGCGTACGCCGCAAGCACCCGCTGGGCGAGGCGCTGGGCATGATGATCGACAGTGTGCCGGTGATCCTCCTCGGCCTGCCCTACTGGGCGATTGCCGCCGCCTACCTGCTGCGCGCGTGGTGGGCCTATTTCATCCACGCCGACGTGCCGTGGACGCTGGGTCCGCTCGGCAAGGTGCTGATCTCGCCCGCCGCGCACCGCCTTCATCATATCCGCGACGAACAGCTGATGGGCACGAATTTCGGCAACACGGTGACGCTGTGGGACTGGATGTTCGGGACGTATCTCGACCCTGCGCCCTATGTGAACTGCGAGACCGGCATCGCCGAGGGCACCCGCGACGCCTGGGGCGAATTGAAGCGCCCCTTCGAGGCGCGCTATTGGCGCAAGGACCGCGGCGAGGCTGGGGTCACGGTGGCGGAGCAGCAGCCTGTCGGCTGATCCCTAGCCCACCACTGTCACAAAGCTGTCGAGCACACGCTTTTCGCCTGCGTCCTCGAACATGATGGTGAGCTTGTTGCCCTCCTGATCGATCACGCAGCCCGTGCCGAACTTGGCGTGGGTGACCATTGCGCCGATGGCGATGTCGCTGCGGGCAGGGGCGGCGAAGCTGGCGGCCGAGCGAGTGTTCTCCGGGATGCGGGCCGGGCGTGCGTCGTAGCCGCTGGCGACCGCGCGCTGCCAGCCGGGGCCGCGCTGCTGGGCACGGTCGGGACGGTCGCGGGCAACATGGGCGAAGGGATCGTCCTGCTCGCTCCAGTTCGCCCGCCACAAGGAGGCCCCGCCGGTGAGGGTGGTCTCGCTGTCGATATGCTCAGGCGGCAGTTCGTCGATGAAGCGCGAGGGGATCGAGCTCGTCCACTGGCCATAGATCCGGCGGTTGGCGGCGTGGAGGATGGTGCAATGCCGCCGCGCGCGGGTGATCGCCACGTAAGCGAGGCGGCGTTCTTCTTCGAGGCTGGCGAGTCCCCCTTCGTCGATCGCGCGTTGCGAGGGGAAGACGCCTTCCTCCCAACCGACGCAGAACACGTTGTCGAATTCGAGGCCCTTGGCGGCGTGGATCGTCATGATCGTCACGGTCTCGCCCTCGTTCGCGCGGTCGTTGTCCATGACGAGGCTGACGTGTTCGAGGAAATCGCCGAGCGTGACGTATTCCTCCATCGCCCGGGCGAGTTCGGAAAGGTTCTCTGCGCGCCCCGCGCTTTCGGGCGACCGGTCGGCGGCGAGCATGGCGTTGTAGCCGCTCTCCTCCATCACCAGCCTGAGCAGGTCCGCGGGTGAGAGCGTCTCGGCCTGTTCGCGCCAGTGCAGGAACTGGCGCATCAATCCGCCGATGGTGATCGCGGCGCGCTTGGGCAGCTCGTCGCTGTCCGCCAGTTGCAGCGCGGCGGCCGCCAGCGGCAGGCCGGTGCGGCGGGCGTGGCTGTGCATCGCCTCCAGCGCCTTGGCGCCGAGCCCGCGCTTGGGGACGTTATGGATACGCTCGAACGCCAGATCATCCTGCGGCTGAGCGATCAGGCGCAAGTACGCCAGCGCATCGCGGATCTCGGCGCGCTCATAGAAGCGGAAACCGCCGATGATGCGGTAGGCGATACCGATCTGGATGAAGCGGTCTTCGAACTCGCGGGTTTGGTACTGCGCGCGCACGAGGATCGCCACTTGGTCGAGGCTGGCGCCCTCGCGTTCCAGACGCTCGATCGCCTCGCCCACCCGGCGCGCTTCCTCGGGCGCGTCCCACACGCCGATGACCTTGACCTTTTCGCCGCCATTGACCTCGGTCCACAGCGTCTTGTCGTGACGCTGTGAATTTTCGCGGATGAGGCCGGATGCCGCGCCGAGGATGTGCGGCGTGGAGCGGTAGTTCTGTTCGAGCCGGATCACCTCCGCGCCCGGGAAATCCTTCTCGAACCTGAGGATGTTGGCGACCTCAGCCCCGCGCCAGGAATAGATCGATTGATCATCGTCCCCGACGACGCAGATGTTCCTGTGCCCCTGCGCAAGCAGGCGCAGCCACAGGTACTGCACCGCGTTGGTGTCCTGATATTCGTCCACCATGATGTAGCGGAAGCGGCGCTGGTAATCGGCGAGGATGTCGCGGTGCGTCTTGAGGATCGTCACCATGTGCAGCATCAGATCGCCGAAATCGCAGGCGTTCAGCTGCTTGAGCCGCTCCTGATAGCGGGCGTAGAGCGCCATGCCCTTGCCGTTGGCATAGGCCTCGTTCTCCACCGCATCGAGATCGGCAGGGCCGAGGCCGCGGTTCTTCCAGCGGTCAATCAGCCCGGCGAGCTGGCGTGCGGGCCAGCGTTTCTCGTCAAGTTCGGCCTCGGTGATGAGCTGCTTCAGCAGACGCAACTGATCGTCAGTGTCGATGATCGTGTAGTTGTGCTGCAGCCCGACCAGTTCGGCATGGCGGCGCAGCATCTTGGCGCAGATGGAGTGAAAGGTGCCGAGCCACGGCAGACCTTCCGCAGCCGAGCCGAGATGGTGCGCCACGCGCTCGCGCATTTCGCGCGCGGCCTTGTTGGTGAAGGTGACGCACAGGATCTGCGAGGGATAGGCGCGCCCCGTCGACACCAGATGCGCCAGCCGCGCGGTGAGCGCCGCCGTCTTTCCCGTGCCGGCGCCCGCCAGCATCAACACCGGCCCTTCCGTCGCGAGCACGGCGGCACGCTGCGGCGCGTTCAACCGCGCGGCATAGGCGGGCACCGATTCAGGCGGAGGCGCGGGTGAGGGCAGGTTCGTGGTCATGATCTCGGGGTGAACAAGTAGGGAACAATGAGGGGCGGAGCAAGTCGTCAGGCGCTACACTGGATGCAATCTGAGGCAAGCTGCAATTCACTCTGCCGCTTTTAGGCCACATTTGCCGACCGGCTGTGCCCCAGCCGGGTTGCCGGATCCTTCCGCGCCTTGCCCACAGGCGATGGGTGCCCATACTTCGTCAGGTCCGGTCAGCAGGGGAATGAGCGGTCGGACAAGCTTTTGCGTTCGTCGGGCTTGAGGCAGTATTTTACGGAGATACCGATGAACAAGTCTTTCAAGAACCTCGGTTTGGCGAGCGCCGCGATGGCGCTGGTGATGACCCCGACCCTCGCGAGCGCACAGGAACAAGGCATGCCGCCGAGCATGCCCGAGACCGGCACCGCCACAACCCCCCCGCCCACCACCTCGACCGACACGACGATTGAGACAGCCCCCGATGCCGTCGAAGGCACGAACCAGGGCACGACCCCGGACACGGAAACCATGGACAGTGCCAGCCCGAACCAGTCCGCGCCTGCGCCGACCATCAGCCCGGCCGAACAGGAAGCCGCGATTGCCAGCTGGCCGGCCGAGACCCAGAGCTATTACCTCTCGCTCGACGATGAGCGTAAGCAGATGTTCTGGGCGCTGACCGACACCGACAAGGTCCGCCTGAGCCAGCTGCCTGAAGACCAGCGCGATCTAGCCTGGGACCAGATCAGGGCCCAGATCAAAGGCTCGCAGGGCTAATCTTCAGCCGATGATGCCGGGTCGGCCGCAAGACGCAGCAAGCTGAGCTTGCCCTTGCCGACCCGGCGATCGGCGTCCAGCACCAACCCCTTGACCGCCACGTCTTCGCGCGTGGCGGTCTCGAGGGCTATCCAGGTCTCGGGGCCGATCCAGCCCAGCCGAAGCAATCGATCGAGCGCCACTTCGCCCGCACCCGACTGATAGGGCGGGTCGACAAGAATCAGGTCGAGTGGCTTCGTCACGGCGCGCAGGGCCATCACCGAGCCTGCCTCCACGCGCGTGCGCTCGCCCGCGCCCAAGGCGGCGATGTTGCCGCGGATCGCCTCCAGCGCGGCGCGGTCCTGCTCGACCAACAGGCAATGCGCTGCCCCGCGCGACAGGGCTTCGAGGCCGAGTGCGCCCGATCCGGCAAACAGGTCGGCGACCTGAAGGCCATCGAAACTGCCAAGCCGGCTGGTCAGCATCGCGAACAGCGTCTCGCGCGCCCGGTCGGCAGTCGGGCGCGTTTGCTCGCCCTTGGGCGCAGCGAGCTTGCGCCCGCGCCATTCACCCGCGATGATCCTCACCTAGACGCACCACGCGCCAGATCGGCAAGAAAGCGGTCGACGGGCTTGCCCTTCAATTCCACCGCCTGCCCGCGCGGCAGGTCGCCGAGATTGAAGGGGCCGTAGCCGACGCGGATCAGGCGGTTCACCTGAAGCCCGAGGTGCTCCAGCACCCGGCGCACTTCGCGGTTCTTGCCCTCGGTGATGGTCATCTCGATCCACAGGTTGCGGCCCGAGGACCGTTCGAGATTGGCGTCGATCGAGCCGTAGCGCATCCCGTCAATCTCCACGCCCTCGATCAGGTCTTCGAGCTGCTCCTGGCTCACCACGCCGAACGCGCGGGCGCGGTAGGTGCGGGGAATGCGGCTGGCGGGAAGTTCGAGCCTGCGCTTCACCTCCCCGTCATTCGTGAGCAGCAGCAGCCCTTCGGTGTTGAGGTCCAGCCGACCGACCGGCATCACCCGCCCTGCGTCCTTCGGCAAGGCATTGCGCAAGGCGGTGTAGATCGTCGGCCGCCCTGCCGGATCGCGCTCGGCGGTGATGAGGCCGGTTGGCTTGTGGAACGCGAACAGCCGGGTGGCCTCGGCGGCGCTCACAGGCTTGCCATCGACTGTCACGCCCTTGAGGCCGGGCAGGATGGTGGCGGGGGTCTCGAGCACCTTGCCGTCGAGCGCGACGCGCCCCTCGGCAATCATCCGCTCGACCTCGCGGCGGCTGGCGATCCCGGCGCGGGCGAGCAGCTTGGCAATACGGTCGCCCTCCGGGCGGCCTTCGGAGCGGGGGGGCTTGGTGGGCATGGGGGGCGCCTAAAGCATTTCGACTGGAATTGCGACCGGCCAAAATGCCGCTCAGTTCGCCCCTCGTGCCGTTGTGTTCAGGGCTTCGGTCACGATCTGGTCGAACCGCGCGATCCCCCCCTCCAGCGTGCCGAGCGTGATATGCTCCACCGCGCCGCTCGAAAGGCCTTGCTGGCCCAGCTCTGCTGCCCGGAAGTCCTCCGAAGCGAACACCCCGCCGTCGAGCAGGTTCCAGCTCTTCTCCCAATGCGCCATTGCCTTCTCGGTGGAAGGCGCCTCGGGGATCAGCATGAAATCTTCGACCAGCGTCAGATCGGCAGCCTGCGGCATCAGGACCATCACGTTGACGTAATCGGGGCTCGGCACGATCACGGTTGCGGGCAGGAGCTGGTAAGCGAACGTCACCACGCGGCGCAGCTGCGCCATGTCGGTGAGGTCGACGCCCTCCATCTCCTCCAGCCGCCCGACGGCGCTGCGCTGGTGCGGGCCGATCTGGTCCCCGGCGGTGATCCCGTCCTTGAAGAACGGGCCGATGGTCGCCGCGTGGAGCCGGGTCACATGGTAGCTTTCAAGGAAGGCGTCCATGATGAGCTTCCAGTTGCCCCTCACCGTGTGGAGCTTGCGCCGGAACAGGTGCGCGCCCGCAAGGCCGAAAGCATCAAGATCGCTGCCCAATTCCTCCGCGGCGCTGAAGTCGGCACCTTGTGCGGGCGCGAACCAGATCAGGCCGCCTGCCTCGACGCTGGGCAGTTCGACGAGGCCGTAGTCGGCCTTGTCCAGCCCCGGGAAGGTTTCGGGCCGGGGCAGGGCCAGCAATCCGCCGTCGAGCCGGTAGGTCCAGGCGTGATAGGGGCAGACCAGCCGCTTGGCGCAGACCGCCTCGCTCCCCTCTATCAGCCGCGTTCCCCGGTGGCGACAGACGTTGAGGAAGACGTGCGAACGGCCATCGGCATCGCGGGTGATCAGCAGCGGGCGCCCGGTCGCATCGTGGGGCACGGCCATGCCAAGCTCGGGCAGCAAGGCGGAAGGCGCGATGACCTGCGGCAAGCGGTCAAACAGCGCCGCCTTCTCGCGGGCGAAGTGATCGGGGCAGGTGTAGTTGCTCGCGGGCACCGTCTGGATACCGCCCGCAACCTTCGCGCGCCCCTCCCGGATCGCTTCGGCGAGCGCCAGTTGGCCGGGCGTGGGTGACAATCCCGAACCTTCTCGACGTAAATCTGTTGCGCTAGCGTTCATCGCTCTTTTCTCATCCTCTCGTCCCTGCCTAGTGTGGCAGAGATCGGGATCGAGAAAAAGGACTGCCGGAATGAACGAGATCGGGGCCGCCCCGCGGCAGGGCTGGGCCAGCGCGGTAAAGCCCTACCTTGAAAAGGAATCCCTTGCGGCGTTCTTTCTCGGGGTATCCTCGGGCTTTCCCTATGCGCTGATCGGAGCGACGCTGACGAGCCGGCTGGCACAGGACGGGATCGACAAGAAGACCGTGACCGCCTTCACGCTGGTGTTCCTCGCCTACAACTTCAAGTTCCTGTGGGCCTGGGTGATCGACGGGGTGCGCCTGCCGGTGATCGGCCGCCTCGGCCAGCGCGTTTCGTGGATGCTGGTGGTGGGTCTTGCAGTGATCGCGGCGGTGGCCAACCTCGCGCTGGTCGACCCGGCGACGAATATCGGCTGGGTGGCGACTTCGGCGATCCTTGTCGGCATTGCCGGGGCGACCTTCGACATCGTCATCGACGCCTACCGGATCGAGACCCTGAAGCCCGAACAGCTCGGCGTCGGATCGGGGATGACCCAATATGGCTGGCGGATCGGCTCAGCGGGCGCGGGCGCGCTGGCGCTGGTGGTGGCGGCGCGGGCAGGGTGGGAGGTTGCCTACATGGTCTGCGCCGCCTTCGCGCTTCCCGCCATGATCACCGCGCTGGTGCTGGGCGAGCCTGCCCGCCGCCGCGTGGTCGCGCGCGCCAAGGGTATCGGCGAGGCTTTCCGCGCGGTCTATGGCCCCTTCACCGAGTTCTTCATGAGGAAGGGCGCGCTGCTGGTGCTGCTGTTCATCCTGCTCCACAAGATCGGCGACACGCTGGCGAACCTCACCGTGCGCCTTCTGCTCGACGACAAGGGCTACACCAATGACGAGATCGCGCTCTACGACGTGGGCGTGGGTTTCTGGGCCTTCCTGATCGGGATTTTCATCGGCGGGATTCTCTACTCGCGGATCGGCATGAAGCGTTCGGTGCTGCTCAGCCTCGTGCTGATGGGCGTCTCCAATTTCAGCTTCGCGTTGCTGGCGGCGGTGGACAAGACCAACGCAGGCCTCGCCGCGACATTTCTGTTTGAGAACATCGCCAGCGGCATCGGCGGGGTGACCGTGGTGGCCTATTTCGCCGCGCTCACTGACCTGCGCTTCACCGCCTCGCAATATGCGCTGATATCGGCGGCGGCGAGCATAGTCGGTCGGGTGCTGACGGGGACCACCGCCGGCGCGCTGGTGGAGAGCTTCGGTTATGTGAACTTCTACCTGTTCACCACGGCGGCCGCGCTGCCGGGGATCGTGCTGTTCTGGCTGATGATGCGCGCCGGGCTGATCGACGCGTCAATCGGGACGGCTGGGACAGTTCGGGGTGAGGGGGAAAGCGCCTAGTCCGGCAGCTCGTCGTTGAGCCGCAGCACCTCGCCCGCGAGGTAGAGCGAGCCGGCGATGAGGATGGGAAGGCCGTCGTCGGGGATCATGTCGAGCGCACTTGGCACGTCCGGGGCGGGGCAGGCATCGGGGCCGAAGGCGCTAGCCGGGTGCCAATCGTGCCCCGGGACCGGCACGGCGGTGATGCTGGCGAGGGTCGGGCCGAGCGGGCCGATCAGCGAGGCTGGGTCCTTGCCTTCGATCATGCCGATCACGAGGTGCAGGCGATGGCCTGCGAAATGCTCTCCGATCATCGCGCCTGCCTGCGGGTTGTGCCCGCCGTCGAGCCAGACTTCGCGCGCTCCCGTCAGCGGACCGCGCGAAAGGCGCTGCATCCGCGCAGGCCAGCGGGCCTGGCGCAGCCCTTCGCCCATCGCCTCGGCAGACGAGGGGATGCGGGTCTGGTGCCGCAGCATCGCCACCGCGAGGCCCGCGTTTGCGCTCTGGTATGCACCCGCAAGGGCAGGTCGGGGCAGGTGCAATTCGTCCGCGGTGTCGCTGTAGAGCAGCCCGTTGCCAGTCTCGACGAGGCGCCACGCGTCCGGAGCCTGGCGCAGGATCGCGCCCTTCGCGTCGGCCACGGCGGCGATGCTGTCTGCCTCGCGCGCGGGCCGGGCGATGCTGACCAGCGGCACGCCCCGCTTGGCGATGCCCGCCTTCTCGAACGCGATCCGCGCCATCGGCTCCTTGGGCACGCCCTCCTCGGGCGCGAGCAGGAAGCGCTCGTGATCGAGGCCGAGCGCCGCAATCCCGCAGGCGGCCAGCACCTCGGGCTCCAGCACATTGGTCGCATCGAAGCGCCCGCCCATGCCGACTTCGACCACACAGACATCTGCGGGCGTGCGCGAGAAGGCGAGAAAAGCGGCGGCGATGGTGACTTCGAAGAAGCTGGGGCCGAGGTCTTCTCCGGCGTCCAGAACCTCCTCCAGCACCTCGGCCAGCATCTCGTCAGAGATCAGCTCCCCCGCCAGCCGGATGCGCTCGTTATACCGCACCAGATGGGGCGAGGTGGTGACATGAACGCGGTAGCCTTCGGCCTCCAGCATCGCGCGCAGGAAGGCGCAGGTCGAGCCCTTGCCATTTGTCCCCGCGACATGGAACACCGGCGGCAACTGGCGATGCGGATTGCCGAGGCGCTCCATCAACGCGCGGATGGTGTCGAGGCCGAGCCGTCCCTGCGGCAAGCTCAGCGCCGCAAGGCGATCAAGCTGGGCCTGTACGCGCGGGTCGTCGGATCTTCCGAAGTCTCTCATGCCTACCCCCGGCCCCTCCCCATGCCCCGGCGAAGGCCGGGGGCAGCGGGAGGGAAGGACTTACGCCGCCTTTACCGGAGCGAGATAGTCCAGCACGCTCGCCAGCGTCGCCTTCAGCTCGCGGCGGGGCACCACCATGTCGACCATGCCGTGCTTGTGCAGGTATTCGGCGCGCTGGAAGCCTTCGGGCAGCTGTTCGCGGATCGTGTCCTGAATGACGCGCTGTCCAGCAAAGCCGATCAGCGCGCCGGGTTCGGCAATGTGGATGTCGCCGAGCATCGCGTAGCTCGCGGTCACACCGCCGGTGGTGGGGTCGGACAACACCACGATGTAGGGCAGCCCCGCCTGCTTCAGCCGCCGGGTCATCACCGTCGCGCGGGGCATCTGCATCAGGGAGAGGATCCCCTCCTGCATCCGCGCGCCGCCCGCGGCGGTCACGACAATGTAGGCGCAGCCCCGGTCGAGCGCCTTCTGCGCGCCCTCGCAGAAGGCCTGCCCCACGGCCATGCCCATCGAGCCGCCCATGAAACCGAAGTCCTGCACGCCGACCACCGCCGGATGCGCGTCGATATTCCCGGAGCCGACCACGAAGGCATCCTCATGCGGGTTCGCGGCGCGCGCGGCCTTGAGGCGATCGGTGTATTTCTTGGTGTCGCGGAACTGCAGCGGGTCTTCCGTCACCTTGGGCAGGGGCAGCACCTCGAAGCCCGGATCGAGCAACAGCGCGAGGCGCGCATCCGCGCCGATCCGCCCGTGATGCTCGCACTTGGGGCAGACCGAGAGGTTCGCCTCGTATTCCTGCACGAAGAGCATCTCCTGGCAGGACGGGCACTTGATCCACAGATCCTTCTCGGTGGACTTCTTCTCGGGCGCGAAGCCCAGCGAATTGCGGACGCGGTTGAACCAGTTCATGGGCGGTGTCCTTAGCCGGGTTTCCCCGTCATTGCGAGATGTGCAACCTATGCGCAATCCACAGGCAGGGATTGCGGTTCCCGTCAGCGGGCGGTGTGGACCGCCGCGGCCAGCGCCGCGGTCAGGGTCTTGAGATGCTTGGGAGCGTCTGCGCCATGCTCTCCGCAAATCTCGACCAGCGCCGATCCGACCACCACGCCGTCCGCCACCTTGGCGATCTCGGCGGCCTGTTCGGGCGTGCGCACGCCGAAGCCGACCGCGACAGGAATGTCGGTCGATTGCTTGATGCGCGCCACATTGGCTTCGATGCTCGCGATCTGCGCCTGCTGCTTGCCGGTGATCCCGGCGACCGAGACGTAGTAGAGAAAGCCTTCCGAGCCCGCGAGCACCTGCGGCAGGCGCGCGGCGTCGGTGGTGGGCGTGGCGAGGCGGATCGGGGCGATGCCCTTCGCGCGCAAGGCGGGGCCGAGCGCGTCGTCCTCCTCGGGCGGAATGTCGACGCAGATCACCCCGTCAACACCCGCTGCCGCCGCAGCGTCGGCGAACCACTCCGGCCCGCGGCGCACCATCGGATTGGCATAGCCCATCAGCACCAGCGGCACGTCCGGGTGACGGGCGCGGAATTCGGTTGCGTAGCGCAAGACGTCCGCCGTGGTAGTGCCTGCGCCCAGCGAGCGCAGATTGGCGCTCTGGATCGCGGGGCCATCGGCCATCGGATCGGTGAAGGGCATGCCCAATTCGATCACATCCGCCCCGGCCTCCACCAGTGCATCGAGATTGGCCGCGGTGTCCCCGTCGCCTGCCGTGATGAAGCAGACGAGCGCGGGGCGCGGGGCGGCGAAGGTGGTGGTGAGGCGGTTAGTCATTTGAGCCTTCGTAGAATTCGATAAGGTCTATCTCCTGCCGTTCGGGGAGCTTTGTTCCGCACCAAGGGCAGTAACTGATTGTGATCACTCCGCCACCCGCCTCGTTGAGAATGATGAGGCCGTAGCTTCCGTCTCGTTCGCTTCGGTGGACCATACAATCAGGGCAGTCGAAGCGATCGGGGTGCTGATCGCAGGTCGACTCCGCGTGATACTGCATGGACTCGCAGCAGTGCTTCACACTTTCCACTTATCGTCTCCCCGGACTTGATCCGGGGCCCCGCTTTTTTTCGAGCGCCAGCAGGAGGCAGCGGGATCCCGGGTCAAGCCCGGGAAGGCGTTGGGGTTGAAGCTCAAAGCTCCACCCCCAACCTCTCCGCCACGGTGAAGATGTCCTTGTCGCCGCGTCCGCACAGGTTGGCGAGGATGATGCTGTCCTTCGGCATGGTCGGCGCGACCTTCTTCACCGCTGCGATGGCGTGCGAGGGTTCCAGTGCCGGAATGATCCCCTCGGTGGCGCAGAGCAGCTGGAAGCCGTCCAACGCCTCCTCGTCGGTGACGGCGGTGTAATCGACGCGGCCGCTCTCCTTGAGCCATGCGTGCTCGGGGCCGATGCCGGGGTAGTCGAGGCCCGCGCTGATCGAGTGGCCTTCTGTGATCTGGCCGTCCTCGTCCTGCAGCAGATAGGTGCGGTTGCCGTGGAGCACGCCGGGGGTGCCGCCCAAGAGGCTCGCGGCGTGCTCGTCACCGTCGAGGCCGTGGCCCGCCGCTTCCACGCCGAGCATCTTCACCGAAGGATCATCGAGGAACGGGTGGAACAGCCCCAGCGCGTTCGACCCTCCGCCGATCGCCGCGACCAGCAGGTCGGGCAGGCGGCCGACGCGCGAAAGCATCTGGGCGCGCGCTTCCTTGCCGATCACGCTCTGGAAGTTGCGCACCATCTCCGGGTAGGGGTGCGGGCCTGCCGCGGTGCCGATGATGTAGAAGGTGTCGTGGACGTTCGCGACCCAATCGCGCAGGCCCTCGTTCATCGCGTCCTTGAGCGTCGCCCCGCCGCTGGTGACGGGCACCACCTCGGCGCCGAGCAGCTTCATGCGGAACACGTTGGGCGACTGGCGCTTCACGTCCTCGGCGCCCATGTAGATCACGCAAGGCAGGCCGAAGCGCGCGCAGACGGTCGCGGTCGCGACCCCGTGCTGGCCCGCGCCGGTCTCGGCGATGATGCGGGTCTTGCCCATGCGGATCGCGAGCAGGATCTGGCCGATGCAATTGTTGATCTTGTGCGCGCCGGTGTGATTGAGCTCGTCACGCTTGAACCACACCTGCGCGCCGCCCAGCTCTTCCGTGAGGCGCGGCGCGAAATAGAGCGGGCTTGGGCGGCCGACGTAATGCTCCAGCAGATCGTCAAACTCGGCCTGAAACGCCGGGTCTTGCTGCGCCTTGCGATATTCGCGCTCCAGATCGAGCACCAGCGGCATCAGCGTCTCGGCGACATAGCGCCCGCCGAACTGGCCGAAATGGCCGCGCTCGTCCGGCAGGTTGCGGAAGGAGTTGAGGGGTGTGTTCATAGCCGTGCCGCTTTGCAGAAGGCGGCGATCTTGTCCACGTCCTTGATGCCGGGTCCGCGCTCGACGCCCGATGAGGTGTCGACCAGCGGTGCGCGGGTGAGGCGGATGGCGTCAGCGACATTGGCCGGGGTAAGCCCGCCCGCAAGGCCCCAGGCAAGCGGGGCCTGCCATCCGGCAAGCAGGCTCCAGTCGAAGGCCGTGCCGTTCCCTCCGGGCAGCGCGGTCGCCGGGGCATCCAGCAGCACGCGGTCCGCCGCGCCGCGGAATTGCACCGCCCCGGCCAGCGCGGCGGCATCCTTCACCGCCATTGCCCGCCATGCCTCGATCCCCGTCTCGGCGCGGAAGCGGGCAAGGGCATCGGGGGTTTCGGCGCCGTGGAACTGGACCACATCGGGGGCGACGATGCGCACCGCATCGGCCAGCATTGCCGCATCGGCGTTCACCAGCAGCAGCACCGCCTTCACATGATCCGGCACCTGCCGGCGCAGGATCGCTGCATCGGCGAGCGCAAGGTGGCGCGGGCTCTTGGCGAAATGGACGAAGCCGACATGGCTCGCCCCGGCGCCCACCGCAGCCGCGAGGGTCTCGGGTGTCGAAATTCCGCAGATCTTGACGAGGGTGCCAGCCATGGCCCGCGCCTTACGCGGGGCGGAGCGGCTTTTCCAGCACCACGAAGGCCACTGGCGGATCGCGCGGGACGGGGAAGGGGCGGCGCTCGCCGGTCAGCGCATAGCCGCGCCGCACGTACCACGCGATGAGAGCATCGCGGCTGTCGATCACGGTCATCTCCATCGCCGCGATACCCTCGGCGCGGGCGAGGTCCTCGGCGGCGTCGAGCAGGCGCCGCCCGAGGCCACCCGACTGCAGGGTGGGCAGGACGCAGAGCATCCCGAGATAGGCCAGTGCCGCGTCCTTGCGCGTCACCGCGACGCAGCCAATCAGCACGTCGCCGTCGCGCGCGACAAGGATCGTCACCGCCGGGTCGGCGAGCAGCGCGTCGAGTTCCTCGCGGCTGGTGCGTTCATCATCGAGGATGTCGGCCTCGTGGTTCCAACCGGCCCGCGCCGAATCGCCGCGATAGGCGGCCTCAAGCAGGGTTTTGAGCGCCGGGACGTCGGCGCGGGTGGCGGGGGCAATCATGGCTCAATCTGGATCAGGCGCAGCAGGGTGCCGTCGGGGTCGACCAGATAGGCGATGGTGAGCCCGCTCGGATCGGGCGCGGCGGGGTGATAGCGCGGGATGCCCTGCCGTGCACGAGGGACGCCGCTGGCTTCGACCTGCCGCATCATGGCGCCGAGATCGTCGAGCCTCAGACAGCAGGAAAAGGACGACTGATAGGGGTCGAGGTCAGGATAGGGGAAGAACTCCAGCGTCGCGGTGCCGCGCGACAGGATCATCCAGCCCCCCGAGCGGTAGTCTTCCTCGAACCCCAGCCTGGCATAGAACGCCGCAGTCGCGGTGAAATCGCGCGCGGGCAGGTTGGGGGTCGCCTCGTCCGCCATGGCCGGGACCTAGAGCGTTGCCTCGATCGCCCGTGCGGCGGCCGCCGGGTCTTCCGCGCGGCTGATAGGGCGGCCGATGACGAGCACGCTCGCGCCATTGTCGCGGGCCTGGCGCGGGGTGACGACGCGCTTCTGGTCACCGGTGCCGTTCCCTGCGGGGCGAAGGCCGGGGACGACGAAGAAGCCGTCCCTCCACGCCTTGCGCACCATGCCGACCTCCTGCCCGGAACACACGATCCCGTCGAGCCCGGCGGCTTGAGCGAGTTCGGCGAGCCGCATGACCTGCGTCTCTGCACTGCCGTGAACGCCGGTCGCGGCGAGATCGGCGGCATCGAGGCTGGTGAGCATCGTCACCGCGACCACCTTTGTCCCGGCAGCGGCTGCCGCCTTGGCGTCTTCCATCATCGCACGCCCGCCACTGGCGTGGACGGTGACGATCGCAGGTTCGTAGACATGGATCGCCTGCATCGCGGCGGCGACAGTGTTGGGGATGTCGTGGAACTTCAGATCAAGGAAGATCGGCAGCCCGCAATGGGCGATCTCGTGGACCCCGTGCGCGCCGTGGGCGCAGAAGAATTCGAGTCCGAGCTTCACGCCCCCGATATGCGCCTTGACCTTCTCGACCAGCGCGCGGGCCGGTTCGAGCTGCGGAACATCAAGCGCGAGGTAGACCGGGTTGCTCATTCGCCTGCGCTCCCCCCATCATCGAGACCGAGGGGATCGGCGGCTTCTCCCCCGCTTCTGCCGGACTTGTCCACAGGGCTGTCCGCTGCCACAGGCGCGCTTGCCGGCTCGGCGCGATGTGCCATGGCGGTGTTCTTGAGCGAGTTCTCCAGCGTGCGAATGCGGCGGCTCTGCCCCCACACCACGCTCCTGTGCACCGCCCACATCGGCACGAAGCCCGCGGCAAAGGCGAGCAGCGCCAGCACCGGCACCTTGGTTTCGAGCACCAGGTTCTGCCATAGCGTCAGTTCGACCGGCTGCCAGTTGTAGGCGGCGAACACCACGAAGGCGAGCGCGGCCAGAACCCAGACGATGGTGCGAATGATCTTCACGAGGCGTGGCTCTCCCCTGCGTGCCCGGTCGCGGCGAACCTAAGCCATTCGGCTCCCGAGTCCAGCGTCGCCGCCGTCACCCGAACACCCGCGCGAAGATCGTGTCGACATGCTTGAAGTGGTAGCCGAGGTCGAATTTCTCTTCGAGCTGCTGCGGTGAAAGCGCGGCAGCAACGTCCGGATCGGCCTTGAGCAGATCGAGCAGCGACAGCGCGCCGTCCGATTCCCACACCTTCATCGCGTTCCTCTGGACGAGGCGGTAGGCATCGTCGCGGGTGCGCCCGGCCTGCGTGAGCGCGAGGAGCACGCGCTGCGAATGGATGAGGCCGCCCATGCGGTTCATGTTCTTTTCCATGCGCGCAGGGTAGACCAGCAGCTTCTCGACCACGCCCGTCAGCCGCACGAGGGCGAAATCGAGGGTGATGGTGGCGTCCGGGCCGATGTAGCGTTCGACCGAGGAATGCGAGATGTCGCGCTCGTGCCACAGGGCCACGTTCTCCAGTGCCGGGGTGACCGCCGAGCGGACCACCCGCGCAAGGCCGGTAAGGTTTTCGGTCAGGATCGGATTGCGCTTGTGCGGCATGGCAGAAGAGCCCTTCTGGCCGGGGGAGAAATACTCCTCGGCCTCCAGCACTTCGGTGCGCTGCAGGTGGCGGATTTCGGTCGCGAGCCGCTCGATGGAGCTGGCGATCACGCCAAGGGTGGCGAAGAACATCGCGTGACGATCGCGCGGGATCACCTGTGTCGAGACCGGCTCGATGGCGAGGCCGAGCTGCTCGGCCACATAGGCCTCGACCTGCGGATCGACGTTCGCAAAAGTCCCGACCGCGCCCGAGATCGCGCAGGTCGCGATTTCCGCGCGCGCGGCGACCAGCCGGGTGCGGCAGCGGGCGAACTCGGCATAGGCCTCGGCGAGCTTCAGGCCGAAGGTCACCGGCTCGGCATGGATGCCGTGGCTGCGGCCGATCGTGGGCGTATATTTGTGCTCCTCGGCGCGGGTGCGAATCGCCGCCAGCAGCGCGTCGAGGTCTGCCAGCAGGATGTCCGAAGCGCGGGCCAGTTGCACCGACAGCGTGGTGTCGAGCACGTCCGAGGAGGTCATGCCCTGATGCATGAAGCGCGCTTCCTCGCCCACTTCGCGCGCCACCCAGTCGAGGAAGGCGATGACGTCATGCTTGGTCACGGCCTCAATCGCGTCGATGGCGGCGACGTCGATCACCGGATCGGTCGCCCACCAGTCCCACAGCGCCCTGGCGGCACTCTGCGGCACCACGCCGAGATCGGCGAGCTTCTGCGTCGCGTGCGCCTCGATCTCGAACCAGATGCGATATTTCGCCTCCGGCTCCCACAGAGCGGTCATGGCAGGGCGGGCGTAGCGGGGGACCATCGGGCGGCTCCGGTTGAGAGGTCGAACTTGGGCCAGCGGCTAGGCGGGCGGCGCGCTTATGGCAAGAGCGTCAGATGAGGCCCTTGGCCCGCAGGCTGGCGTGCCCCTCGCGCCCGATGATGACGTGATCGTGGACGGTCACGCCCATGTGCCGCCCGGCCTCGGCGATGCGCTGGGTGATCTGGATGTCGGCGCGGCTGGGTTCGGGCGAGCCGGAGGGGTGGTTGTGGACGAGGATCATCGCGGAGGCGCCCACGTCCATCGCCCGCCGTATCACCTCGCGCGGGTGGATCGCCGCCTCGTCGATCGAGCCGTCGCCGACATGATGGTCCTCGATCAGACGGTTCTTGGTGTCGAGATAGAGCACCCGCACGCGCTCCACGGTGAGGTGCGCCATGTCGGTGGTGAGGTAGTCGATCAGCGCCTGCCACGAACCGAGCACGGGCTTGCCCATGATCTCGCCCCGCGCCATGCGCCGGGCGGCGGTCGCGACGGCCTTCAGGGCGGCCGCCGAATTCTCGCCCACGCCCTTGACCCGCTGGAGCGCCTTGGGATCGGCGTTCATCACCCCGGCAAGGCTTCCGAACTGGGCGAGCAGGGCCTTGGCCATCGGCTTGGTGTTGCCGCGCGGAATGGCGGCGAAGAGGAGATATTCTAGTACCTCGTAATCGGCGAGCGCCTCGGCCCCGCCGGTCAGCAGCCGCGCGCGCAGGCGGGCACGGTGGCCGTCCCCGGCTGCCTTGCCCGCGTCCCAATCGGGTGCGGCGCTGTCGAGAAAATCGAAACTGTCTTCAGCTTCCGGCAATGCGACCCTCCGGAAAGAGCGGACCTGGGCGCGCATCATTGCCTTTGGACGATGATGCGCGCAAGGGTTGGAGGCGATGTCGTTACCGGACGCTGAGGACATGGAGGGGCCGGGGAACGGCGTGAGCGCGCGGCGGCCGCACCGGTGGCGTGCCCGGCTTGCGCTGGCAGTGGCGGCGATAGCGCTCATCGGCGGCACAGCCGCGTGGCTGAGCCGCGAGCGAATCGCCACCGACCTCATCGACGACTATCTTTCCGAACGCGGCGTTCCGGCGACCTACGACATCGTCGGCCTCACCCCGCAGCAGCAGGTGATCGCCAACCTCGTCATCGGCGATCCGGCCCGGCCTGACCTGACCGTCAGGCGCATGGTGATCGAAACCGGAGTGGGCTGGGCCGGACCTGAGGTGCGCCGCGTGCGTATCGAAGGGGCGCGAGCGTTCGCCAGCCTCACGGGCGGCAAGCTGAGCCTCGGCGCGCTCGACCCGCTGGTCTTCACCGGCAGCGACGCTGCCCCGGCGCTTCCTGCGATCGTGCTCGAAGTGGAGGACGCGCGCGCCCTCGTCGCCAGCGACTTCGGGCGGGTGGGCGTGGCGCTGGAAGGCGCTGGCCGGCTGGACGACGGATTTGCCGGACGCCTCGCCGCGACCGCGCCCGGGATCGGGGCGGAAGGCTGCCGGGCGCAGAGCGCGACGCTTTACGGCACAGTGACGACGGCGGACGGCGCGCCCGCTTTCGATGGGCCGCTGCGGCTGGCGGGGCTCGTCTGTGCCGGCGCGAGCCTTGCGCGGGCCGATATCGGCACCAAGGCGAGCCTGAGACGCGATTTCACGGCCGCCGATGCCGATTTCCGCCTCGCGGGCACGAACGCGGGCTTTGCCGATCTGGCTGCCTCGGGGCTTACCGGCACCGCCCGTCTCGGCTGGTCCGACGGCCGCCTCGCGCTCGGCCATGATCTCGCCCTGACCGGGATCGCCGCGCCTCAGGGCCGCCTGGCACGGCTCGCAGCCGAGGGCAGCTGGCGCGGGGCGGCGGACGGGACCAGCGGGCAGTGGGAGGGCACCTTGCGCGGCACCGGCCTTGCCCCCGCACCCGGCCTCACCGCCAGCCTCGCTGCCGCCGAGCGCGGGGCACAGGGCACGCTCATCGCCCCGCTGGTCGCCAAGGCCCGCACCGCGCTCGCCAGCGGGCTCGACGGGGCGAACCTCAGGGCCGAGGCGATCGTCCGCCACAAGGGCGCAGCAGGGTCGCTGACCATCCCCGAAGCGCGCCTTGCAAGCCGCGCCGGAACGCCGCTCGCGGCGCTTTCGCGGGGAAGGGCGGGGTTCGGACCGGCGGGCCTTTCGGGCTTCGCCGGCGACCTGCTGGCGGGCGGCGGGGGACTGCCTGCCATCAATGCCCGCATCGCGCAGGAGGCGGCCAGAGACGGCGGTCCCGACGGTGGCTGGACACTGCGCATGGCCATGGCCGATTACACCGCAGGGCCGAACCGCCTCGCCGTTCCCCGCCTCGCGCTGCGCGCCCGCCCGGATGGCAGCCTCGCCTTCGAGGGCCTCGTTCGCACCAGCGGCATTCTGCCGGGGGGCGGGGTCAACGACCTTGCGCTCCCGCTCGAAGGCGACTGGTCGCCCGCTCGGGGGCTTGCGCTCGGCACCCGTTGCATGCCGCTCAGCTTTGCGCGGCTTGCGCTCTCGGGCCTTGCGCTCGCGGGCCAGCAGGTGACGCTCTGCCCGGAACGCGGGCGCACGATGCTCACCTACCGCGACAGCCTGCGCATCGCCGCGCGCACCGGCGCGGTGAGCCTTGGAGGCACACTCGGCGAGAGCCCGGCCAAGATCGCCGCCGCCGGGGTCGTGCTGCGCTACCCTGAGCCCTTCGCGGTGGAGAACCTCGCGCTTCAGATCGGCAGCGGCGACAGCGAAGTGCGCCTCGCCGCAGACAGCCTCACCGGCAGCCTTGCGGGCGAGCCGGGCGGCAGCATCGTGGGCGGCACGGCGCGGCTTGCAGCGGTGCCACTCGATCTCGATGCCATCGCCGGGCGCTGGACCTTCGCCGAAGGGACCCTCGGCCTTGCGGATGCGCGCTTCACCCTCTCCGACCGACCGCCGCAAGGCGAGGCGCGCTTCACGCCGCTCGCCGCCGAGGGAGCGCGCCTGACCCTTGCCGACAACCGCATCGCCGCCGCCGCGCGCCTCGCCCACCCCGGATCGGGGCGCGCGGTTGCCGATGTGACCGTGACTCACGATCTTGATGCCGCCACCGGAGGCGCGCGCTTCACCGTTCCCGCGCTCGCCTTCGACAAGGCGTTCCAGCCCGAGGATCTGTCCTACCTCGCCAAGGGCGTGATCGCCTTTGCCGATGGCGCGCTGACCGGAGGCGGACGGATCGACTGGAAGGGCGAGGACATCACCAGCTCGGGCACCTTCGCCACCGACGGGTTCGACTTCGCCGCCGCCTTCGGCCCGGTGCGCGGGCTGAAGGGGCAGGTGGTGTTCACCGATCTCCTCAACCTCACCACCGCGCCCGACCAGCGCGTCACCATCGCCGCGATCAATCCGGGGATCGAGGTGCTCGCCGGGCGGGTGCAGTTCGAGGTGAGCGAGGGCACCCGCCTTGCGCTCGAGGATGCGCGCTTCCCCTTCATGGGCGGCACGCTCGTGATGCGCCCGCTGGTGATGGACTTCGGCAAGGCCGAGGAGCGCCGCTATGTCTTCGACATAACCGGGCTCGATGCCGCGACCTTCGTGGCCGAGATGGAACTCACCAATCTGTCCGCGACCGGCACCTTCGACGGAACCGTGCCGATCGCGTTCGACACCAATGGCCGGGGGCGGATCGACGGGGGCGTGCTCGCCTCGCGCGAGGGCGGCGGCAATGTCGCCTATATCGGCGAGCTGAGCTACGAGGACCTCGGCACGATGGGCAATTACGCTTTTTCGGCGCTGCGCTCGATCGATTACCGGCAGATGCGCGTGGGGCTGGGCGGCCTGCTCGACGGGGAGATCGTCACCAGCTTCGAATTCGACGGGGTGCGCCAGGGTGCGGGCACCAGCCAGAACTTCGTCACCCGGCGACTGGCGAAGCTGCCGATCCTCTTCAAGATCAACGTCCGGTCGGAGAATTTCTACGAACTGGCCACGATGGTACGATCGTTCTGGGACGCCAATTACATTCGCCGGCCCGAGGACATTGGCCTGTTCCGGCAGGAAAACGGGCGGCTCGTGCCCGCGCGCCCCGCTGCTGACCCATCCGTTCAACCTCCCGAAAGCGAAGACCAGCCATGACGCATCTCGAATTGACCGCCAATCGGCGCGCTGCCACATCCTTTCGCCTGGGCGAAGAGGGGGCAGGGGCGATGGAGCGGCAAGGACGAAACAAGCGCCGGGCGGCGATGTCCGGGCTCGCAATCGTTTCGGCAGGGCTGGCGGGATGCATCAACATCGCGGCGCCCGACAAGCCGATCGTGATCGAGCTCAACGTCAACATCCGGCAGGAAGTGATCTACCGTCTGGCCGAGGATGCGGCCAACACGATCGAGGAGAACGGGGACATCTTCTAAGATGTCCTTGCTGGCCTACCGCTTCGCTACTTGAGGCCGGATGGCTCCTACGAACTGGAGGAAAAGTGATGCGCAAGACCCTTATTGCCGGACTGACCGCGCTGGCCGTGATTGGGGCAGGCGCTGTTCCTGCGCTCGCCCAGCAGCGTGACCCGGCCTATGCCGCCGCCCGCGCCGAGGGCAAGGTGGGCGAGCAGCCCGACGGCTATCTCGGCATCGTCGGCGCGCCCAATCCGGCGCTGCAGCGGCTGGTCGACGACATCAACATCAAACGCCGCGCTGTCTATGCCGAAAAGGCACGAGAGAACAACGCGACGCTTGAGGCCTATGCGCTGACCGCCGGGTGCCAGGCCATCGCCCGCACCAGCCCCGGCGAGAAGTACAAGGCCCCCGATGGTAGCTGGCAAACCCGCGGCGCAGGCGCGCCGGCCCGTGATGCGCGTTGTCCTTAAGGCCAAGGCGCGCGCCCGCGCAGGCGGGCACGCCAGAGAAATGCCATCTCGCAACCGCACAAATGCCGGTCCCAGCGATGTTGACACATATGTGCCCCCCTTCTAAGGGGGCGGCGCCCTCGGCGGGCACCTTGTTGCATGTGGCTCGGCCCCACGTTTAGGGACGATGCCATGAGCGACGAGAAACCTGCCCGAGAACCCATTCAGGAGGATGCGCGGATCGACGCGCTCGAAGCGCGGCTCAAGGCCGCACGCGAGCGTG
>VFQM010000921.1_pt1 | contig 28610 bp, 29 predicted proteins | sample 3512391 | NCBI WGS metagenome assembly VFQM01 (sample SAMN10412369, study PRJNA504923) | tailings metagenome | isolation source: Replicate 1 from Balatoc abandoned mine | place: Philippines
TGCCCTTGATCTGGCCAACGTGCGGCTTCTCGGTTTCGATCCACAGCAGGTCGGCACCGTTCTGCAGCGAGGTGATGCAGTCCAGTACGCAGCGGTCTTCGCCAGTGCCAGCGCGGAACTGGAACAGGTTGGACGGCAGACGCTTCGGACGCAGCAGCTTGCCACCGCGGTTGATCACGACGTCACCGTTGCCCAGGTCGGAGGCGGCAACTTCTTCGCAATCCAGGAAGGAGTTGTACAGGTCGCCCAGGTCGCCCGGCTCTTTGGTCACAGCGATCTGCTTGGTCAGGCCAGCACCCAGGGAGTCGGTACGCGCAACGATTACACCGTTGTCGATGCCCAGCTCGAGGAAGGCGTAGCGAACGGCAGCGATCTTGGCCAGGAAGTCAGCGTGCGGAACGGTGACTTTACCGTCTTGGTGACCGCACTGCTTCTCGTCGGAAACCTGGTTTTCGATCTGGATGCAGCAAGCGCCTGCTTCGATCATGCGCTTGGCCAGCAGGTAGGTGGCTTCCGGGTTACCGAAACCAGCGTCGATGTCGGCGATGATCGGTACGATGTGGGTTTCGTAGTTGTCGATCTGGTTCTGGATCTCAGCAGCCTTGGCGCTGTCGCCGGCTTCGCGAGCGGCGTCCAGGGCGGTGAACAGCAGGTCCAGTTCACGGCTGTCAGCCTGACGCAGGAAGGTGTACAGCTCTTCGATCAGGTCGGAGACGGCAGTCTTCTCGTGCATCGACTGGTCCGGCAGCGGGCCGAAGTCGGAACGCAGCGCAGCAACCATCCAGCCGGACAGGTACAGGTAGCGCTTGTTGGTGGTGCCCAGGTGCTTCTTGATGGCGATCAGCTTCTGCTGACCGATGAAGCCGTGCCAGCAGCCCAGCGACTGGGTGTACTTGGACGAGTCGGCGTCGTACTCGGCCATGTCCTTGCGCATGATGTCGGCGGTGTACTGAGCGATTTCCAGACCGGTCTTGAAGCGGTTCTGAGCGCGCATGCGGGCGACAGATTCCGGGTTGATAGCGCTCCAGCTGCTGCCAGCGGCTTCTTTCAGCGCGGCAACGGCCTTGATGTCGTTTTGATATGCGGACATGGTCAATCCTTCAGAAAATATGTTTGGTTGAGCACCGACTACCCAGGCACGCGGCAACAGGGCTGCTGTGTAGGGCGGCTTCCGCGGATCGAAGAGGGGACAACCTGAACCTGGCTGGCGCTGACAAGGAGGGGGACGAACAGTAACGAGCGCGGATTTTGATTGTTCAGAAAAACTTGCCGGCTCGTGGGTGCCGTTGGGTGTAGCTGAACTTTACCGTGCATCGGGCTGATACGTGATGACGCTTCCCCGTCCCTCAGGACAACTTGGTTCCAGTCGCAACCTCGTCGAACGGCCTTGTGGGCTGTGTCAGACACGAATCGGCAAACCAGTACGGCAGGCCGATCTGGAGGTTCCTGACGGAAACCCCAGGCTAGCGGGAGTGGCGCAATGATGCGCCTCTGTGCGCGCTCAGTCAAACCTTTTGTAGTGCCTTTGGTCGCTGCACTACAAGTGCGCAGTGGCCGTGCCAGGGCCCTGCAGGTCAGTCGAGTGCTTCGACCTTGATGCGCAGCCCCATGTCCTGGCTGCCCTGGGTGCTGTGCTGGCGCAGGAAGGCCGAGTCATTGCCGCTGCGCTGCTCACTGATGCCGCCCAGGGTGATCCACTCGCCGAGACGACCGCTGATGCGTGTGTCAGTCAGCTGCGTGTCGATGCTCCCGGGGTGTTGCTGGCTGAGGCGGTCGTTGTGACTGCTCAGGGTAATGTGCACCAGCTCGCCGCTCAGCGTTGCGGTCACGTAGATGCCGCGGGTGACATTGCGGTATTCGGTGCTTTGGTAAACCTGTCCGTAAGGGTCTGTGCCGCGTTGCTGCAGAGGCACGCTCTGGCCAGTCTGGATCAGTGCCGGATACCCCTCGCTGGCCTGGATCTGCTGCAGGCCGCCACTGCGGCTTTGCGTGCTGCGGTTGATGATACGCACCTGATCATTGCCGTGACGTTCGCCGCGCCCGCTGATGACCTCGACATCGCCGATGCGCGCGCTGCCATCGACCCGATAGCCCTGGTCGTGCTGCTGCAGGCTGTCCTGCGTATCGACGCTGATCAGCAGGCGGCGAGCCGGGCGGTCCAGTTGTTGCAGCAGACTTTTCAGCTCTTCGATGCGTTCACTGGGCGCATTGACGATCAGCTGGTTGCCGTAGGCGGTGACGCGCCCCTCATGGCCGAGTACCGAACGGGCAACTTCAATGACATCCTCGGCCATGCGGTTGTTAAGGCTGATGGCTTCGGTGGCCGCCAGGCTCAGGCTGCTGGCAAAGGTCAGGAACAGGGCGAGCAGGCCAGCTTTCACAGTAGAAAACTCCGCAGTTCAGGATCGCTTTGGCTGGTGTTCCAGGCCTGCTCGAATTGCAACAGGCGCTGGCGAACGCGTGCCGGTTCATTGTATTGCACATAGCCGGTCGGCAGGTTGGGCTGAGGGCGGGTCAGCAGGCCGCAATCATCGACCAGTAGGAAGCAGATGTCTTCGGCAGGATAGTCCGGGTGCACGCGGCGAATCTGCAGGTTACTCGACAGGCGGCGTGCAAGGTTGAGCAAGCGGTGGCCTTGTTTGACGATCAGGCTGCTGTCGCGCAACAGGATGCGCAGGCTGTTCTTCGGGCTGGCCAACAGGAAGGCCTTGCAGGCTTCCTGCACGTTGCGGTGATCGTACAGCCAGGGCTCCAGATTGTGGCTGTACAGGCACAGGCGAAAACGTGCCTGCTGGAGCAGAGTCAGCGCATGCTGGCAGGCCTGCTCGGGACTGCTGAAGCGTTCCAGCCCCGCTGGCAGAGCTGGCTGTGCACTACTGCCGCTGGCGGGCAGGCCAGGGGTTGCCGGACTTGCAGGGTTGTGGATGCTGAAGCGTCCGGGTGATTGGAAGTCGATAGCCGGCAGTTCCGGGCTTTCGGCGTCCTGCGGGCTAGCGTCTTCTTCGTGCATGGCGGGGCCTCAGTGGCTTTCGCGCAGCATATCCACATGGGGGATGCCGGCTTCCAGGTATTCATCGCTGACTATCCGAAAGCCTAGTCGTTCGTAGAACGCTGTGGCGTGAACCTGAGCGCTGAGGCGTTGCTGGCGCAGACCGCGTTGTTCGGCCTCGGCAATGGCCGCCTGCATGAGTCGCTCGCCGACCTTGAGACCGCGCCAGTCGCGAAGTACCGAAACCCGACCGATATGCCCATCGCTGAGCAGGCGTGCGGTGCCTATCGGGTAGTCATCCTCAAGCGCCAGGAAATGGATGGCCTGGCTGTCCTCGCTGTCCCATTCCAGTTCGGGGGCCACACTCTGTTCGTTGATGAAGACCGCCTCGCGGATGCGTCGCAGTGCGGCATTATCCTTGTGCCAGTCGGCCAGGCGTACGTGAACTTTACTCATCGGCAAACTCCAGGCTGCCTTGCTTGATCAGTTCCAGAAGCAGGGTGTGAGCTTCCTCCTGCTGCAACCATGGCGCGAGGTTGTCGGCGTGCAGTGCCGGGGCCTGACAGAGTAGCTGGAGCAGTTCGCGCAGCTCACCGCTCAGCAGACGGCCCTGGCCGCTGGCGAACAGCATCAGCTCGCCACCCAGTTCCGCCCAGGCCAGGCGCGCGCTGGGATTGCGCACCAGCATGGCGCCTTCATCCAGTGCCTGCTGCAGTTGCGAGGCTTGCAGATCCTCGCCTTGCAGCAGTTCCGGGTAGCGCGGTTCGGTCATGAACTGGCCGAACCAGGCCATCAGCAGGCGGTCATCCTGCAAGTGCTGATTGAGCAGGCCACGCAGGCGCTGCAGTGCGTCAGCCTGGATTTGCTGGGGCTCGCCGCCAGGTTGCAGGTCGGCGTCGGCATAGCGCTCTTCGTCGGGGAGGAACTGCGCGACGAAATCGGTGAAGTGCACCAGCACTTCGCTGGCGCTGGGGGCGCGGAAGCCTACCGAATAGGTCATGCAGTCATCTTCGGCGATGCCGTAATGCGCCAGTCGCGGGGGTAGGTAGAGCATGTCGCCGGGCGCCAGCAGCCATTCGTCGGTTTGCTGGAAGTCGGCCAGGATGCGCAGGTCCGGATGATCGAGCAGCGCGCTGTCGCTGTCGCACATCTGGCCAATCCGCCAGCGGCGATGGCCGTGACCCTGGAGGAGGAATACGTCGTAGTTATCGAAGTGTGGTCCGACTCCGCCACCCGGTGCGGCGTAGCTGATCATCACGTCGTCGATACGCCAGCTGGGCAGGAAGCGGAAGTGCTCAAGCAGTTCGGCCACTTCCGGCACGAATTGGTCGACGGCCTGTACCAGCAGGGTCCAGTCGCGTTCGGGGAGCTGGCTGAAACTGTCTTCGGCAAACGGTCCGCGGCGCAGCTCCCAGGGTTGCGCGCCATGCTCGATGATCAGGCGTGATTCGACGCAGTCTTCCAGGGACAGTCCGGCCAATTCATCGGGGCTTAACGGGCTTTCGAAGTCCGGGAACGCCTGGCGCACCAGCAGCGGCTTTTTCTGCCAGTAGTCGCGCAGGAACTGGCGAGGCGTCAGGCCGCCGAGAAGTTGCAGGGGGGTGTCGGCATTCATGTCGGTGTCCTTGAAGAAAGACGCCCGGTATTGCCGGGCGTAGTGCGTGACGACAGGGTGAGCACCTGGCCTTGTTGGGCAAGGTCAGGTGTTGTCAGGGTCACGGCAGGCTCAGATGCGCTTGGCCTGGGCGATAGCGTTGCCGATGTAGCGCGCTGGGGTGAGCTCCTTGAGCTCCTCCTTGGCAGCGGTCGGCATGTCCAGGTCGTCGATGAAGGTCAGCAGCGCGTCGGGGCTGATGCCCTTGCCGCGGGTCAGTTCCTTGAGCTTCTCGTAGGGGTTCTCGATGGCGTAGCGGCGCATCACGGTCTGGATCGGCTCGGCCAGGACTTCCCAGCAGGCGTCCAGGTCTTCGGCGATGCGCGCTTCGTTCAGCTCCAGCTTACCGATACCCTTGAGGCTGGCCTCGTAGGCAATGACGCTGTGGGCGAAGCCGACACCCAGGTTGCGCAGCACGGTGGAGTCGGTCAGGTCGCGCTGCCAGCGGGAGATCGGCAGCTTGCTGGCCAGGTGCTGGAAGATCGCGTTGGCGATGCCCAGGTTGCCTTCGGAGTTCTCGAAGTCGATCGGGTTGACCTTGTGCGGCATGGTCGAGGAGCCGATTTCACCCGCCACGGTCTTCTGCTTGAAGTAGCCGAGGGAGATGTAGCCCCACACATCACGGTCGAAGTCGATGAGGATGGTATTGAAGCGGGCAATGGCGTCGAACAGTTCGGCGATGTAGTCGTGCGGCTCGATCTGCGTGGTGTAGGGGTTCCACTGCAGGCCCAGGTCGTCTTCGATGAACTGCTTGGCGTTGGCTTCCCAGTCGATCTGCGGGTAGGCGGACAGGTGGGCGTTGTAGTTGCCTACGGCGCCGTTGATCTTGCCCAGCAGCGGTACGGCGGCTACCTGAGCGATCTGCCGCTCCAGGCGGTAGACCACGTTGGCCAGTTCCTTGCCCAGAGTGGTCGGCGAGGCCGGCTGGCCATGGGTGCGCGAGAGCATGGGGACGCTGGCGAACTTGACAGCCAATGCGCGGATGGCGTCGGCGATCTGTTTCATCAGCGGCAGCAGAACGGTGTCGCGGCCTTCGCGCAGCATCAGGGCGTGGGACAGGTTGTTGATGTCCTCGCTGGTGCAGGCGAAGTGGATGAATTCGCTGACCGCGGCCAGTTCCGGCAGCTTGGCGGCCTGCTCCTTGAGCAGGTATTCCACGGCCTTGACGTCGTGGTTGGTGGTGCGCTCGATCTCTTTCACACGCTCGGCGTGTTCGATGGCGAAGTTCTCCGCCAGCTCGTTGAGCAGGGCGTTGGCTTCGGCGGAGAAGGGCGCCACTTCGGCGATGCCTTCATGGGCGGCCAGGCGTTGCAGCCAGCGGACTTCGACCAGAACGCGATTACGGATCAGGCCGTACTCACTGAAGATCGGGCGCAACGCTGCAGTTTTGCCGGCATAGCGGCCATCGACGGGGGAAACGGCGGTGAGCGAGGAAAGCTGCATGGGTCGTTCTCGGCAGTGGGTCGGCGAAAAGGGCGCGCATTATACCTGAAACTCGAGGTGGCGAGCTTAGCGGGTGGTGCGGCTCCGCCAGAGGCTTAGCAGGCTGGCAGTGAAAATCAGTGCGGCACCAAGCAGCGAACTGCTGTCCGGAGTTTCGCCCCAGCGCCACCAGGCGATCAGCCCGGCGAAAACAATCGCGAGATAGGCGAAGGGACCTATGCGTCCGGGAGGGGCCAGCGAGTAGGCCTTGGACATGATGATCTGGCTGACCGTCGCCAACAGGCCAACGCCTAGCAGTAGCCATAGTTGCTGGGCCTGCAGGGGCTGCCAGGCCCAGGTCATGGGAATCGCGGAGAGCAGGGTGCTGAACAGAGCGAAGTAAAACACCATGCGAAAAGCCGGTTCGCTGTCGCTCATTTCACGGATCGAGACGAAGGCAAAGGCGGCCAGAATGCTGGCTGCCAGGCCGACCAGTGCCTGGCCTTGCAGTAGGGCGCCGGATGGCTTGGCGACCAGTAGTACGCCGACCAGGCCGATCAGGCTGGCCAGCAGCATGCGCGCATTGAGGGGTTCCTTCAGCCACCACCAGGCAATCAGTGGGGTAAACAGGGGGGCTGAGTAGGTGAACAGCATGGCGTCAGCCAGCGGGAGGTGGGCGATTGCATAGAAGAAGCAGTACATCGCCGCCAGGCCGTAGGTGGTGCGCCACAGATGCGACTTCAGGCGTGTGGTTCGCAGAGGGGCAAGCCCCTTGAAAAGCAGCAGGGGCAGAAAGAACAGGACGCCAATCAGATTGCGGAAGAACACCACCGACTCGTTGTTCACGCTGCTGGAGGCTTCGCGGATCAATACGCCCATCAGAGCAAACAGCAGTGCCGACAGGGTCAGCAGCGCCGCGCCATGCAAGGGGCGAACGCTGCGTGTGGTGGTTTCCTTCATGCCTGGTCGCGCAGCCGTGGGTAGATTGCCTGCAGCAGTTTCTGGCGACTGAACACCAGTTGCCAGCGATGGCCGCCGAGCTGTCGCCACAGTCGGGCGCAGCGAATGCCGGCCAGTAACAAAGCGCGAATGCGTGCGGCATTGTCCGGTTGCTGCAGGAAGCGCATATCACCGTGTACCTGGATACGCTGGCGGAATGTACTGATGGTGTCCTGATATAGACCGCCGCATGCGGCGATTACATTGGCATGGGTCAGCCCGAAGTGTCCCACCTGTTGTTCGATCTGTTGCAGGCGCTGGCCAATGATCTGCAGCAGGTCGTCACGCTTGGCCAGTTGGCGCTCCAGCATCAGCAGGGCCAGGGCGTAGCGCAGCGGTTCACGTTGCAGGCTGCTGCTGTTGCGCTCCAAAGCGCCAGCCAGGGCTTTGTAGCCTTCGCGCAGGTTGAGGTCGTCGCCGCCAAAGACTTCCAGGGTGTTTTGCGGGTCGCGTACCAGCAGGCTGCCTAGCAGGCAGCTGAGTTGTGCTTCCGGTGCCTGGCCGGTGCGCGCAATGCGATCGGCCAGTGCGGCGGCAGTAAACACCCCGCCCAGCGCGAGCAGTTGTTCGTCAAGACGATTCATGCTGGGCGCCCCGAGCCAGGCAAAGGTTCGGCATATTCGATGACGCCGCCGCCCAGGCACAGCTCGCCGTCGTAGAACACCACCGACTGGCCGGGTGTTACGGCACGCTGTGGCTGATCAAAGACTACCCGGTAACCCTCTGCGCTCTGCTGCAGTGTGCAGGCCTGGTCGGCCTGGCGGTAGCGCACCTTGGCAGTCAGGCGGCGTGGCTCGTTCAGGTGCAGCGGGTTGATCCAATAGATCTGCGAGGCAGTCAGCGCCGGCGAATACAGCCAGGGATGTTCGTTGCCCTGGCCGACGACCAGCACATTGCGCGTCAGGTCCTTGTGCAGCACGTACCAGGGCTCATCGCTGGCGTTCTTCATGCCGCCGATGCCCAGCCCCTGGCGCTGGCCGATGGTGTGGTACATCAAACCGTGGTGGCTGCCGATGACCTGGCCGTCGGTGGTTTCGATGTCGCCCGGCTGGGCCGGCAGGTATTGCTTGAGGAAGTCGCTGAAGCGTCGCTCGCCGATGAAGCAGATGCCGGTGGAGTCCTTCTTCTTGGCGGTGGCCAGTTGGTACTTCTCGGCGATGGCGCGTACCTGGGGCTTTTCCAGTTCGCCTACCGGGAATAGCGTGCGGCCGATCTGTTCGCCGCCCACTGCGTGCAGGAAGTAACTCTGGTCCTTGTTCGGGTCGAGGCCTTTGAGCAGTTCACTGCGCCCGTCGACGTCGCGGCGCCGCACATAGTGGCCGGTGGCGATCAAGTCAGCGCCGAGGCTCAGGGCATAGTCGAGGAAGGCTTTGAACTTGATCTCGCGGTTGCACAGGATGTCCGGGTTCGGCGTGCGGCCGGCCTTGTATTCGGCGAGAAAATGCTCGAACACGTTGTCCCAGTATTCGGTTGCAAAGTTGGCGGTATGCAGCTTGATACCGATCCGCTCGCATACGGCCTGGGCGTCGGCCAGGTCATCCATGGCGGTGCAGTATTCGGTGCCGTCGTCTTCCTCCCAGTTCTTCATGAACAGGCCTTCGACCTGATAGCCCTGTTCCAGCAGGAGCAGAGCCGAGACGGAGGAGTCGACGCCGCCGGACATGCCGACGATGACTCGGGTATTGGCTGGTACGGACATGGCAAGAGCACGCTTGGATCAAAGGCGCCGATTCTAACAGAAGGGGGGCGCCGGGTTGCCAGCCGCGTGCGCTCAGCGGATCAGACTGAGCGGATGACGATGCCCGCTGAGGTAGTCATCGATGCAGCGCAGTACCAGTTCGCTACGCCAACGCTCCGCTTCGCCAAGTAGTTGTTCGCGGGTCATCCAGCATGGCCCGACAATGCCGTCGTCCAGTTGGCGTTCCGGATGGTGTCTGCGGGGTTTGGCGGCAAAACAGACGCGTTGATAGGTCACGCCATTGCTGGGTGCGGTGTACAGATAAATGCCCACTACGGCAAAGGGTTCGACTTCCCAGCCGGTTTCCTCCAGGGTTTCGCGGATGGCTGCCTGGATCAGACCTTCGTCGGCTTCCAAATGCCCGGCAGGTTGGTTTAGAACGATACGCTGGTTGGCCTGCTCTTCGACCATAAGGAACAGGCCGTCGTTTTCAACGATGGTGGCAACGGTGACGTGAGGGGTAAAGCGCATGGATATCTCCCGAACTGGGCGCCCAGTGTGATGTATCGGGCGAGGGACGTGCGGCGATGAATTTTGCAACTATTCTGCAGGAGGCGTGGTCATCGTCAGCAGGATTTTGCTTTTCATTATCTTCAGGCTGTTGCCGGGCGACGATGACCAAAAGCAAAAAAGTCGGCGTGTATTGATAGGTTTTTGTAGGTTCTCTGTAGTTTGACTACAAAACCTTGCAAGGCCCGTTTTTCACGCAGGCGAGCAGTAGGGAGGTGGGCGTTGGCGCGTAAAAGTGCGTGACTTTCTGTAGAAAAACTACAAGAATGCAGTGCCTTTCCGAGACCCATAAATTCAGCCTTCATGCCATCCGCATGAAGGTATGTCAGACCAGAAAACAACGGAGTCCAGCATGGGATACCAAAAGATCCAGGTGCCTGCAGTCGGTGACAAAATCACCGTCAATGCCGACATGTCCTTGAACGTACCGAACAATCCGATCATTCCCTACATCGAGGGTGACGGTATCGGTGTCGACATCAGTCCGGTGATGATCAAGGTGGTCGATGCCGCCGTTGAGAAGGCCTACGCGGGCCAGCGCAAGATCGCCTGGATGGAAGTCTATGCTGGCGAGAAAGCCACCCAGGTCTATGACCAGGACACCTGGCTGCCCAAGGAAACCCTCGAAGCCGTGCGCGACTACGTGGTGTCGATCAAGGGCCCGCTGACCACGCCGGTAGGGGGTGGTATCCGTTCGCTGAACGTCGCGCTGCGTCAGGAGCTTGACCTGTATGTCTGCCAGCGTCCGGTACGCTGGTTCACCGGCGTGCCCAGCCCGGTCAAGAAGCCGGGTGATGTCGATATGGTGATCTTCCGCGAGAACTCCGAAGATATCTACGCGGGTGTCGAGTGGAAGGCTGGCAGCCCTGAGGCCGAGAAGGTCATCAAGTTCCTCACCGAGGAAATGGGCGTCAAGAAAATTCGCTTCACCGAGAATTGCGGTATCGGTATCAAGCCGGTTTCCCTCGAGGGCACCAAGCGCCTGATGCGCAAGGCACTGCAGTATGCGGTAGATAACAACCGCAGCTCGGTGACTATCGTGCACAAAGGCAACATCATGAAGTTCACCGAAGGTGCCTTCAAAGAGTGGGGCTACGAGGTGGCGCGTGACGAGTTTGGTGCCGAGCTGCTGGATGGCGGCCCGTGGATGCAGTTCAAGAACCCCAATACCGGCAAGAATATTGTGGTTAAAGATGCGATTGCTGACGCCATGCTGCAGCAGATCCTGCTGCGTCCGGCCGAGTACGACGTGATCGCCACCCTGAACCTCAATGGTGACTACCTGTCCGACGCCCTGGCGGCTGAAGTCGGTGGTATCGGTATTGCTCCGGGTGCCAACCTCTCGGATACCGTAGCCATGTTCGAGGCTACTCATGGTACTGCGCCGAAGTATGCCGGTCTCGACAAGGTCAACCCGGGTTCGCTGATTCTTTCTGCCGAGATGATGCTGCGTCACATGGGCTGGACCGAAGCAGCTGATCTGATCATCAAGGGCACCGAAGGCGCCATCGCGGCCAAGACCGTGACTTACGACTTCGAGCGTCTGATGGAAGATGCCAAGCTGCTGTCCTGCTCCGAATTCGGTGATGCGACCATCGCGCACATGTAATTCGCTTGCTGGTCAACAACAAGGCCGCTGATTTCAGCGGCCTTGTTGTTTATGCGTTACTTCAGGCTTCGGCGGTATGGCGCAAAGGTGCTGTGGTCTGTGCTTCGCGGCTGCTGGTAGCGGCGCGGATATTGACCGCATGCAGGCCCTTGGGGCCCTGAATGATTTCGAACTGAACCGGCTGTCCGGCCTTGAGGGTCTTGTATCCGTCCATCTCGATGGCGGAATAGTGTGCGAACAGGTCCTCATCGCGACCTTCGGCGAGGACGAAGCCATAGCCTTTGGCGTTGTTGAACCACTTGACCTTACCACTGAGCATGCTGTCATCCCTCTGCAAAGGACCCCATGGCTGGGGTATCATCCACCCTGAATCCGATCTGGCGTGGTCACGCTGTGCCTGGATCGAACCCTGCACTACCCGGTCACGGGTATGCACTGTTTTTATCATTCTTTTGACGTTAGTCAAGGCGCTATGCTGTGCCTGTGCGCAGGCGCGCAAACCTGACGGCCATTCGCAGGCGGTTTTCTCGAAATGAGTACAACCTTTCAATTTCGCCCATTGCGCGCGCAGGGGCCGCAACAGCCGGCCGAGCATGACGCCGACGACCTGTTGCTGAAGGAGGCTCGGCCGAGCCTGCAAGCGCCCCCCATGTACAAGGTGGTCATGCTCAACGATGACTACACGCCAATGGATTTTGTCGTGGAAGTTCTCGAAACATTTTTTGGCCTGCAGCGTGAGGCGGCAACGCGCATCATGCTGGCAGTGCATACCGAAGGGCGGGCGGTATGCGGACTGTTTACCCGCGATGTGGCAGAAACCAAGGCCATGCTGGTGAATCAGTACGCGCGCGAATGCCAGCATCCGCTACTCTGTGAAATAGAGAAAGACGGCTAGCAGCGGCCTGTGGTCAGGCTGGGCTGTTGGTCGGGCAGGCTTGGGTCGGGACGATGAGGTGAAGTTATGTTGAATCGTGAGCTGGAAGTCACCCTCAATCTCGCTTTCAAGGCGGCGCGTGCCAAGCGCCATGAATTCATGACGGTCGAGCATTTGCTCCTGGCGTTGCTCGACAATGATGCGGCGATGCACGTACTGCGTGCCTGCGGGGTCAATCTGGAGCGCCTGCGTCGTGAGTTGCAGGAGTTTATCGACTCCACGACGCCGTTGATTCCCACGCAGGATGAAGAGCGCGAAACGCAGCCCACCTTGGGTTTCCAGCGCGTGCTGCAGCGCGCGGTGTTTCATGTGCAGAGTTCAGGCAAGCGGGAGGTGACCGGCGCCAATGTGCTGGTGGCCATCTTCAGCGAGCAGGAGAGCCAGGCGGTATTTCTGCTCAAGCAGCAGAACGTGGCGCGTATCGATGTGGTCAATTTCATTGCTCATGGCATTTCCAAGGTGCAGGGGCCTCATGAGCAGCCGGATGCCGAACAGGAAAGCCAGGATGAAGAGGGCGGTGAGGCGGTCAGCGCGAGTAATCCGCTGGAAGCCTATGCGTCCAACCTCAATGAGCAAGCGCGTCAGGGGCGGATTGATCCGTTGGTTGGCCGTGAGCCTGAAGTGGAGCGCGTAGCGCAGATCCTGGCGCGTCGGCGTAAGAACAACCCATTGCTGGTGGGAGAGGCCGGTGTGGGTAAGACGGCCATCGCCGAAGGCCTGGCCAAGCGCATTGTCGATGGTCAGGTGCCGGACTTGCTGACTGACAGCGTGGTTTATTCCCTTGATCTCGGCGCTCTGTTGGCGGGCACCAAGTACCGTGGTGACTTCGAGAAGCGCTTCAAGGCCTTGCTCAACGAGTTGCGCAAGCGCCCACAGGCCATCCTGTTCATCGACGAGATCCACACCATCATTGGTGCTGGTGCCGCGTCCGGGGGTGTCATGGATGCCTCCAACCTGCTCAAGCCGCTGCTGTCCTCGGGTGAGATTCGCTGCATTGGTTCGACGACCTTTCAGGAGTTTCGTGGGATTTTCGAGAAGGATCGTGCCTTGGCGCGGCGCTTCCAGAAGGTCGATGTGGTTGAGCCGTCGGTCGAGGATACGGTGGGCATCCTGCGCGGCCTGAAGGCGCGTTTCGAGGAGCATCACCATATCCAGTACAGCGACGAAGCCCTGCGTGCGGCGGCTGAGCTGGCGGCGCGCTATATCAATGACCGGCATATGCCGGACAAGGCGATCGACGTAATTGACGAGGCGGGTGCCTATCAGCGCCTGCAGCCGGAAGACAAGCGAGCCAAGTGCATCGATGTCGCTCAGGTCGAGGATATCGTGGCGAAGATCGCGCGAATTCCGCCGAAGCATGTCAGCAGCTCGGACAAGGAGTTGCTGCGCAATCTGGAGCGTGATTTGCGCCTGACGGTGTTTGGTCAGGACGAGGCGATCGACTCGCTGGCTACCGCCATCAAGTTGTCGCGGGCTGGGCTCAAGTCGCCTGACAAGCCGGTGGGTTCTTTCCTGTTTGCCGGCCCCACCGGGGTGGGCAAGACCGAGGTGGCGCGGCAGCTAGCCAAGTCACTGGGTGTGGAGTTGCTGCGCTTCGACATGTCTGAATACATGGAGCGGCATACGGTGTCGCGGTTGATTGGTGCGCCGCCTGGCTACGTTGGCTTCGACCAGGGCGGCTTGCTGACCGAGGCAATCAGCAAACAGCCGCATTGTGTATTGCTGCTCGATGAGATCGAGAAGGCGCATCCCGAGGTCTTCAACCTGTTGCTGCAGGTAATGGATCACGGCACCTTGACCGATAACAACGGGCGCAAGGCCGACTTCCGCAATGTGATTCTGGTGATGACCACCAATGCCGGGGCAGAAACCGCTGCACGTGCTTCCATGGGCTTTACCCAGCAGGATCACTCCTCGGATGCCATGGAGGTGATCAAGAAGGGGTTCACTCCAGAGTTTCGCAACCGCCTGGATGCAATCATCCAGTTTGGTCGCCTGAGCCACCAGGTCATCAAGAACATCGTCGACAAGTTCCTGGTGGAGCTGCAGGCGCAGCTTGAGGATAAGCATGTGCAGCTGGATGTCAGCGAAGCGGCGCGTGACTGGCTGGCCGAACACGGTTATGACCCGCAGATGGGGGCACGGCCGATGGCACGACTGATCCAGGACAAGATCAAGCGGCCCTTGGCCGAGGAGATCCTGTTTGGTGAGTTGGCAGAAGGCGGCGGGTTGGTGAGGGTCGAGCTGGAGGGCGAGAGCCTGGCCTTTCATATCGAAAGCACGCTGCCACAGCCAGCCTGAGGTTGTTGTACGCAACGCAAAACGCCCGGCTTGACCGGGCGTTTTGTTAACTGCCTGAGATCAGCGGGCGCGGTAGGTAATGCGGCCCTTGCTCAGGTCATAGGGCGTCAGCTCCACGCGGACCTTGTCGCCAGTCAGAATGCGGATGTAGTTCTTGCGCATCTTTCCAGAGATATGCGCGGTAACGACGTGCCCGTTTTCCAACTCCACGCGGAACATGGTGTTGGGCAGGGTGTCGACGACAGTGCCTTCCATTTCGAAGCTGTCTTCTTTCGACATGCAGTAAAGCCCTCGGTAACCAATGAGTGGCCTGGCGCATGGCGCGACAGGCAAAAACGGCGTGCATTGTGCACGAAATAAGGGTAGGACGCCAAGGGGCATCAGTTGGCTTGCAGCCATTGCTGGCGAATCAGCAATTGCAGCGGGCGGTATTCGCTCTTGTAGTTCATCTTGCGGCAGTTCTTGATCCAGTAGCCCAGGTACAGGGCTTCCAGGCCCAGGCGGCGGCACTCTTCGATCTGCCAGAGAATGGCAAAGCGTCCCAGGGTGCGTGCTGCCTGGTCGGGGTCGAAAAAGGTATAGACCGCTGAGAGGCCGTTGGGCAGGACGTCGGTCACGGCTAGGGCCAGTAACTCGCCTTGCAGACGAAACTCATAAAAACGCAGGAAATCCAGGTTGCGAACCAGGAAGCTATGGAACTGCTCGGGGCTTGGGGGGTACATGTCACCGTCGGCGTGTCGGCTGTCGATGTAGCGTGCATACAGGCGGTAATACTCCTCGCTGAAGATGGGGAGTGCTGCTTGTACCTGCAGGTCGCGATTGCGTTGCAGGATTCTCCGCTGGCTGCGGTTGGCGCGAAACTGGGCGGCCGGGATACGCGCCGCCACGCAAGCCTGGCAGTGTTGGCAGTGAGGGCGATACAGGTGATCGCCGCTGCGCCGGAAACCTCGCTCGGAGAGCGCCGCATAGAGTTCGGCAGACATTGGCAGGCTGGGGTCAAGAAAAAGCGTAGTGGCCTGTTGCTCCGGCAGGTAGCTGCAGGGGTGTGGCTGGGTGGCGTAGAACTTCAGTTCGCTCAGCTCGGTCATGCGCGCCTCGTACATGGCGGGTGGCCGGTGGGTCAGGTGGCCTGCGAGGGCCTGTATTCAGTGTATGTCAGTGACTGTTGTTTGTCGGCGTGGCCTGCCAGCAATCCGGCTGATCGAGACAATCCTGTAGGTACTGGGCGAAGCGCTGCCGGGAAATTTCTTCGGCGCCGAGGCTGTGCAGGTGTGCCGTGCTCATCTGACAGTCGATCAGCTGGCAACCGCCCGCGGCAAGGCGCTGCACCAGATGGACAAAGGCAATCTTGGACGCGTTGGTGCAGTGGCTGAACATCGATTCGCCGAAGAACAGCTGTCCCATGGCCAGGCCATACAGGCCGCCGACCAGTTGGTCGTCCAGGCGCACTTCCACGGAGTGGGCAATGCCGCGCTGGTGCAGTTGCAGGTAGGCGGCCTGCATGCGCTCGGTAATCCAGGTGCCGTCGGCGTCGCGCCGTGGCCCCGCGCAAGCGCTGAGTACGGCGGCGAAGTCCTGGTCGAAGGTCACGCGGAAACGCTGTTGGCGGAGCAGCTTGGCCAGGCTGCGCGAAACGTGCAGATGCTGGGGGAGCAGCACGCAGCGCGGGTCGGGCGACCACCAGAGGAGCGGCTGGCCCTGCTGGTACCAGGGAAAGCAGCCGTGCCGGTAGGCGGCAATCAGCCGTTCCACCGAGAGATCACCACCCGCTGCCAGCAGGCCGTTGGGCTCGCGCCAGGCCTGCGACAGGGGAGGGAAGTGCAGTGACTCGCGATCGAGCCAGGTCAGGGTCGGCACTGATCAGTGATCGTCGAGGTACTTTTCGGCATCCAGTGCGGCCATGCAGCCGGCCCCGGCGGAGGTGATCGCCTGGCGATAGACCTGGTCTGCCACGTCGCCGGCGGCAAACACGCCTTCGATGCTGGTGGCGGTGGCGTTGCCCTGATTGCCGCCCTGGATCAGCAGGTAACCGTCGTTCATCTCCAGTTGGCCCTTGAACAGATCGGTGTTGGGTTTGTGGCCGATGGCGATGAACACGCCGGCCAGGGCCAGCTCGCTGAGGCTGTTGTCCTGGGTGCTTTTCAAGCGTACCCCGGTCACCCCGCTGGCATCACCCAGCACCTCATCGAGGGTGGTGTTCCAGTGTAGGCGTACATTGCCGTTGGCGGCGCGCTCAAGCAGCTTGTCCTGGAGGATTTTCTCGCAGCGCAGCTTGTCGCGACGGTGGATCAGGTGCACTTCCTTGGCGATGTTGGCCAGGTAGAGCGCTTCTTCGACGGCGGTGTTGCCGCCGCCGACCACGCAGACCACCTGGTTGCGGTAGAAGAATCCATCGCAGGTAGCGCAAGCGGACACGCCCTTGCCCATGAAGGCTTCTTCGGAAGGTAGGCCCAGGTACTGAGCGCTGGCGCCGGTGGCGATGATCAGCGCGTCGCAGCTATAGCTGCCGCTGTCACCCTTGAGCAGGAACGGCTTGCTGCCCAGTTCGGCGGTATGGATGTGATCGAAGAGGATCTCGGTATCGAAGCGCTCGGCGTGCTTTTGCATGCGTTCCATCAGCGCCGGACCGGTCAGGCCTTCGACATCACCAGGCCAGTTATCGACTTCGGTGGTGGTGGTCAGCTGGCCGCCGGGCTGAATGCCGGTGATCACCAGTGGCTTGAGGTTGGCGCGCGCAGCATACACGGCAGCGGTGTAGCCCGCGGGGCCGGAGCCCAGGATGATCAGACGTGAATGCTTGACTTCGCTCATAGAAAAACCTCATAAGTCTTTGGCGCAAAAGGAAAAGCGTGCGCGTATCGCGCGCCGCTCGAAAAACTGTCGGGTATGCTACACCGAAGCGGCCGAGCTGCGGGAGCTTGTCTGGAACTGCGCGTGGCGCTGCTGGTCGAACGGCAGCGCATGGCAAGCGTCCGGCAAACCCGTACAATGCCGGACAGGTATTGTGTTTCAGGCGTCCCTGCGCACCCAAGGAATCGTTGCGTTTTGAAGAGCACCCCGAAAACCCAGGCGCTGCCGCAATGGCGGCAACAGTTGCACTACCGGCTCAAGGAGGGCGCCTTGATCGCCTTCGTCGCCTTGTGCCTGTTCCTCTTGATGACCTTGATGACCTACAGCATCAATGATCCGGGCTGGGATCATAATGTGCGTGTGGCGCAGATCCAGAATGCCGGTGGCGCCATCGGTGCGTGGATTTCCAGCATCCTGTTCATGGCGCTGGGCTATTTTGCCTTTCTCTTTCCGCTGCTGCTGGGGATCAAGGCCTGGCAGGTATTTCGCCAGCGCCACCAGCCGTTTCAATGGAGTGGCTGGCTGATTTCCTGGCGGGGCATTGGCCTGGTGCTGCTGGTGATTTCCGGCTCGGCGCTGGCCTATATCCATTTCCAGAGCAACAGTGAATTGCCGGCTTCGGCCGGTGGTGCGCTGGGGGAAAGCATTGGCCAGCTGGGCATCCAGATGCTCAACGTGCAGGGCAGTACGTTGCTGTTCCTCGCGGTGTTCCTATTTGGCTTGACCGTGTTTGCCGATTTTTCCTGGTTCCGCCTGATGGACCTGACCGGCAAGATCACCCTCGACCTGATCGAGCTGGTACACAGCCTGATTACCCGCTGGTGGGAGGCGCGTCTGGAACGCAAGGCGCAGCAGGCCCAGTTGCGTGAGCTGGACTCGGTAGTCGCCGAGGTGGCCGCGCCGGTACTCAGCGACAAGCGTGAGCAGGCTCGGGTCAAGGAACGCCTGCTGGAACGCGAGGAAGCCCTGACCAAGCACATGCACAGCCAGGAAAGCCGCGCACCGGTGGTGATTGCCCCGCCCGTGGAAAGCAAGCCGGCGGCGCAGAGCAAACGTGTGCTCAAGGAAAAGCAGGCCCCGCTGTTTGTCGACAGCGCCGTCGAAGGTACCCTGCCGCCGATTTCCATCCTCGATCGTGCCGAGAAAAAGCAAAAGAGCTTCTCGCCTGAGTCGCTGGAGGCCATGTCGCGCCTGCTGGAGATCAAGCTCAAGGAGTTCGGCGTCGAGGTGGTGGTCGAGTCGGTGCATCCGGGGCCGGTGATCACCCGCTTCGAGATCCAGCCGGGCGTGGGCGTCAAAGTCAGCCGGATTTCCAACCTGGCCAAGGATCTGGCGCGTTCGCTGGCGGTGATCAGTGTGCGCGTGGTTGAGGTGATTCCCGGCAAAACCACGGTGGGCATCGAGATTCCCAACGAGGACCGGCAGATCGTCCGCTTCTCCGAGGTGCTGGAGTCCAGCGAATACGACGATGCCAAATCGCCGGTGACCCTGGCGCTGGGTCACGATATCGGCGGGCGTCCGGTGATTGCCGACCTGGCGCGTATGCCGCACCTGCTGGTGGCCGGTACCACCGGCTCCGGTAAGTCGGTGGGGGTCAATGCGATGATCCTGTCGATCCTCTTCAAGTCCACGCCGGAAGAGGCGCGGCTGATCATGATCGACCCGAAGATGCTTGAACTGTCCATCTACGAGGGCATTCCCCACCTGTTGTGTCCGGTGGTGACCGACATGAAGGAGGCCGCTAACGCCCTGCGCTGGTCGGTGGCCGAGATGGAGCGGCGCTACAAGCTGATGGCAGCGATGGGCGTGCGTAACCTGGCCGGCTTCAACCGCAAGGTCAAGGATGCCCAGGAGGCCGGCCAGCCGCTGCATGACCCGCTGTACAAGCGCGAGTCGATGGATGACGAGCCGCCTTACCTGAAGACCTTGCCGACCATCGTGGTGGTGGTGGATGAATTCGCCGACATGATGATGATCGTCGGCAAGAAGGTCGAAGAGCTGATCGCGCGCATCGCCCAGAAGGCACGTGCCGCCGGTATCCACCTGATCCTCGCCACCCAGCGCCCGTCGGTGGATGTGATCACCGGCCTGATCAAGGCCAACATCCCCACGCGCATGGCGTTCCAGGTGTCGAGCAAGATCGACTCACGAACCATCCTCGACCAGGGCGGTGCCGAACAGCTGCTTGGCCACGGCGACATGCTTTACCTGCCGCCGGGCACCGGCCTGCCGATCCGCGTACACGGTGCCTTCGTCTCCGACGACGAGGTGCATCGCGTGGTGGAGGCCTGGAAGCTGCGCGGTGCGCCGGACTATATCGAGGACATCCTCGCCGGAGTCGAAGAGGCTGGCAGCGGCTTTGAGGCCGGCAGTGGCGAGGGCAGCGAAGGCAGCGAGGAAGATCCGCTGTATGACGAGGCGGTGGCATTCGTCCTGGAAAGCCGCCGCGCGTCCATTTCGGCCGTGCAGCGCAAGCTGAAGATCGGCTACAACCGGGCGGCACGCATGATCGAGGCCATGGAAATGGCCGGCGTGGTCAGCTCGATGAATACCAACGGCTCGCGCGAGGTGCTGGCACCCGCGTCGATGCGTGACTGATGTGCTGACGAGGAAGCCCATGCGCCTGATCCTGACTGCTGTTGTTGCCCTGACCTGGCTGTTTGCCGGCCAGGCTTATGCCGATGCGGCGACTGCCCGTCTCAGCGATCTGCTTGGCAAGGCAGAAACCCTCAGCGGGCGCTTTTCCCAGCTGACCCTGGACGCCTCGGGCACCCACCTGCAGGAGGCCACCGGGCAGATGGAGCTCAAGCGCCCCGGGCTGTTCCGTTGGCACACCGATGCGCCGCTGGAGCAGTTGCTGGTCAGCAACGGCCAGCAGGTCTGGCTGTATGACCCGGATCTGGAGCAGGTAACCATTCAGCAGCTCGATCAGCGCCTGACCCATACCCCGGCGCTGCTGCTGTCCGGCGATGTGTCGAAGATTGGTGAGAACTTCACCATCGAGTTCAAGGAAGCCGGCGATGTGGTGGACTTCATCCTGCGTCCGAAAGCCCGCGATACGCTGTTCGACACGCTGCGCCTGTCGTTTCGCGGTGGGCTGATCAACGACATGCAGCTGATCGACAGCGTAGGGCAGCGCACCAATATCCTGTTCATGGGCGTGCAGCTGAATCAGCCGCTGGCTGCCGAGCGTTTCACCTTCGAGATCCCGGCCGGGGTCGATGTGATCCAGCAGTAAGCCATGCAGCTGTTTGCCCCGGCCGCGCCGCCACAGCCCCTGGCTGCGCGCATGCGCGCCAGCTGCCTGGATGAATATGTCGGCCAGCAGCACCTGCTGGCGCCGGGCAAGCCGCTGCGCGAAGCGCTGGAACACGGCGCGCTGCACTCGATGATCTTCTGGGGGCCGCCCGGGGTGGGCAAGACCACCCTGGCGCGCCTGCTTGCGCAGGTCAGTGATGCGCACTTCGAAACGCTCTCGGCGGTGCTGGCCGGGGTCAAGGAAATCCGCCAGGCCGTGGAAGTGGCTCGCCAGCAGGCGGCCATGGGGCGGCGCACCATCCTCTTCGTCGACGAAGTACATCGTTTCAACAAGAGCCAGCAGGATGCCTTTCTGCCCTACGTGGAAGACGGCACCGTGCTGTTCATCGGCGCGACCACGGAAAACCCTTCGTTCGAGTTGAACAATGCCTTGCTCTCGCGGGCGCGGGTCTATGTGTTGCAGAGCCTGGATGAGGCCGCGATGCAGCAGCTATTGCAGCGTGCACTCAGCGAGTCGCGCGGCCTGGGCGATCGCCATTTGCGCCTGGGCGATGCGGCTGCGCAGTTGTTGATCAGCGCGGCCGATGGCGATGGCCGTCGCCTGCTCAACCTTTTAGAAAATGCTGCCGACCTGCTGGAGGACGGTGGGGAAATCGACCCGGCGCTGTTGCAGGGCCTGCTGGGCGATGGCCGGCGACGCTTCGACAAGGGTGGCGAGGCCTTCTACGACCAGATTTCCGCGTTGCACAAGTCGGTGCGTGGCTCCAATCCCGATGCGGCGTTGTATTGGTACGCGCGCATGCTCGATGGCGGCTGCGATCCGCTGTACCTGGCGCGGCGTGTGGTGCGTATGGCCAGCGAGGACATCGGTAATGCCGATCCGCGTGCGCTGACCCTGTGCCTGAATGCCTGGGATGTACAGGAGCGCCTGGGCAGCCCCGAGGGCGAGTTGGCGGTGGCGCAGGCGATTGTCTACCTGGCCTGTGCGCCCAAGAGCAATGCCGTGTACATGGCCTTCAAGGCAGCGATGCGCGATGCTGCCGACTTGGGCTCGCTGGAAGTGCCGCTGCACCTGCGTAACGCCCCCACCAAGCTGATGCGGGAACTGGGTTACGGCGAGGAATACCGCTACGCGCATGACGAGCCGGACGCCTATGCCGCGGGTGAGGATTATTTCCCCGAAACGATGGCACCGCGTCGTTACTACGCACCTGTGCCGCGCGGATTGGAAGTGAAGATCCGCGACAAATTGGCCCACCTGGCTGCGCTGGATGCGGCAAGTGTGCGACAAAGGAGAAAACCGTGATCAAGGTTCTGCTGGCGGTCGCGGCGGGTGGCGCGTTGGGTTCCAGCCTGCGCTTCCTGGTCAGTGCCTGGGTGGTGGCGAACTGGCCGCGGCACTATTACCTGGCGACCCTGGGGGTCAATCTGCTCGGCTGTTTTGCCATCGGTTTTCTGGCCACCCTGTTTGTTCTGCGTAGCGACCTGCCACTGCCTTTGCGCACGGGCCTGCTGGCCGGGGTGCTGGGTGGCCTGACGACGTTTTCCAGCTTCAGCCTGGAGTTGCTCAAGCTGGCCGAGAGCGGCCAGTACGCAGTGGCTGCCGGCTATTTGCTGGGCAGTGTGGCGGGGGGCTTGCTGGCCGCCTGGCTGGGCATGTGCCTGGCACGCTGCTGAGGAAAAACGCTGGCTTGCGCCGGCAGACTCCGTAAACTGCCGGGCATGGCGCCTGGCGCGCACTTATCTGATTGACCTGTTTTGAGATAGCCAACCATGCTCGATTCCAAACTCGTACGTTCGCAGCTCTCTGATGTGGCCGCACGCCTGGCCACCCGTGGCTTCCAGCTCGACGTCGCGCGTTTCGAAGCGCTCGAGGCGCAGCGCAAGACCGTGCAGACCCGCACCGAACAACTGCAGGCCGAGCGCAATACTCGCTCCAAGGCCATTGGTCAGGCCAAGGTGCGTGGCGAAGATATCGCCCCGTTGCTCGCCGAAGTCGACCAGATGGGCAGTGACCTGGAATCTGCCAAGCGCGAGCTGGAAACCATCCAGGCCGAGCTGGACAGCCTGCTACTGAACATCCCCAACCTGCCGCACGAATCGGTGCCGGTCGGCGAGGATGAAGACGGCAATGTCGAGGTTTCCCGCTGGGGCACCCCACGCAACTTCGACTTCGCGATCAAGGATCACGTTGCCCTCGGCGAGCAGCACGGCTGGCTGGACTTCGAGACGGCCGCCAAGCTCTCCGGCGCGCGTTTCGCCCTGCTGCGTGGGCCGATTGCCCGCCTGCACCGCGCCCTGGCCCAGTTTATGATCAACCTGCACACCGGCGAGCATGGTTATGAAGAGGCCTACACGCCTTACCTGGTGCAGGCCCCGGCCCTGCAGGGTACCGGCCAGCTGCCGAAGTTCGAGGAAGACCTGTTCAAGATCAGCCGCGAAGGCGAGGCGGACTTCTACCTGATCCCGACCGCCGAAGTGTCGCTGACCAACATCGTCTCCGGCGAGATCCTCGATGCCAAGCAACTGCCGCTGAAGTTCGTCGCCCATACCCCGTGCTTCCGTAGCGAAGCCGGTGCCTCCGGTCGCGACACCCGCGGGATGATCCGCCAGCACCAGTTCGACAAGGTCGAGATGGTGCAGATTGTCGAGCCGAGCAAGTCCTTCGAAGCGCTGGAGAGCATGACCGGCAACGCCGAGCGCGTGCTGCAGTTGCTCGAGCTGCCGTACCGCAAACTGGCCCTGTGCACCGGCGACATGGGTTTCTCCGCCGTGAAGACCTACGACCTGGAAGTCTGGGTGCCGAGCCAGGACAAGTACCGGGAGATTTCTTCCTGCTCCAACTGTGGCGACTTCCAGGCGCGGCGCATGCAGGCGCGCTACCGCAACCCGGAAACCGGCAAGCCGGAGCTGGTGCACACCCTGAATGGCTCGGGACTGGCCGTGGGCCGCACCCTGGTTGCCGTGCTGGAAAACTATCAGCAGGCCGATGGGCGCATTCGCGTGCCGGAGGTGCTCAAGCCCTACATGGGCGGTGTGGAGTTGATCTGAGTTGCTCGCGGAACGCTGTGCATGACGCGCGCCATGCGCCATCAGCCCGCCAAGTCCGTAGCAGGTACGTCGTCGGCGTGGCTCGCCGGTATCGAATTCGTTAACTGAGGCTGTCGTCATGGATTACCTTCCGCTGTTTCACAATCTGCGCGGGCGCACCGTTTTGGTGGTCGGCGGTGGCGAAGTCGCGCTACGCAAGGCGCGTCTGCTCGCCGATGCGGGTGCCTGCCTGCGTGTGGTGGCACCCGAGGTGCGTGAGGAGCTGCAACAGTTGGCCGCCGAGAAGGGTGGTCAGGTGCTGTTGCGCGGCTACGCCGACGATGACCTGGCGGATATCGGCCTGATCATTGCGGCGACCGATGACGAGCCGCTGAATGCGCGGATTTCCGCCCAGGCGCAGGCGCGTGGTATCCCGGTCAATGTGGTGGATGCCCCGGCGCTGTGTAGCGTGATTTTTCCGGCGATCGTCGATCGTTCGCCGTTGATTGTCGCGGTGACCAGCGGCGGCGATGCACCGGTGCTGGCACGCCTGATCCGCGCCAAGATCGAAACCTGGATTCCCTCGACCTATGGCCAGCTGGCCGGCCTGGCCAAGCGTTTCCGCCAGCAGGTCAAGGCGCTGTTCCCCGATGTGCAGCAGCGTCGTATGTTCTGGGAGGATGTGTTCCAGGGGCCGATTGCCGAGAGTGTGTTTGCTGGCAAGCAGCAAGAAGCGGAACGCCTACTGGCCGAACGCGTGGCCGGTGCCACGGCGCAGCAGGTCGGTGAGGTCTACCTGGTGGGCGCCGGTCCGGGCGACCCCGACTTGCTGACCTTCCGCGCCCTGCGCCTGATGCAGCAGGCTGACGTGGTGCTTTACGACCGCCTGGTGGCAGCGCCGATCATCGAGCTATGCCGACGCGATGCCGAGCGTATCTATGTCGGCAAGCAACGTTCCGATCACACCCTGCCGCAGCAGCAGATCAACCAGTTGCTGGTCGAGCTGGCCCGCGAGGGTAAGCGCGTGTTGCGCCTGAAAGGCGGCGACCCGTTCATTTTCGGGCGGGGTGGTGAAGAAATCGAAGAGCTGGCGGCACAGGGTATTCCCTTCCAAGTGGTGCCGGGGATTACCGCGGCTTCTGGCTGTGCGGCCTATGCCGGTATTCCGCTGACCCACCGTGATCATGCGCAATCGGTGCGTTTCGTTACAGGGCACCTCAAGGAAGGGCATTGCGACCTGCCCTGGGCAGAACTGGTCGCACCCGGCCAGACGCTGGTGTTCTACATGGGGTTGGTGGCTCTGGAGCAGATTTGCAGCCAGTTGATCGCCCATGGCCGTGCCGCCGATACGCCGGTGGCGTTGGTGCAGCAAGGCACCACGGCCGAGCAGCGCGTCTATAGCGGTACATTGGCCGACTTGCCGCAGCGCTTGCAGGGACAGCCGGTCAAGGCGCCTACCCTGGTGATCGTCGGTGAGGTGGTTAGCCTGCGCGACAAGCTGGCATGGTTCGAAGGTGCCGATGGCTGAAAAACCCGGCAGCGCTGGCTTATTCAGCCGTCTGGGCGCCCCGCAAGGTACAGACGGGGCGCATTGCCGCGTGGGTTAGCGCGGGCGTTGCTGCCATAGCTCGGCGGCACGTTGCAGCGCCGCTTCACGCTGCATGCCGAGCCCCCGCAGGGCCAGCCCCATGGTGCCGAGCACCGCTTGCTCGCCGTAGTCATTGTGCTGTTCACCCCGCCAGAAATTAACTAACTGGCTGACCTCCAGATGCGCGGGTTTGACATGCCGCTGGCTGGCCATGGCCGGCCACTGCTCATCCCAGGCCAGACCATCGGTGGTGCCGAACAGCTGGCAGGGGCTGTCCGGGTTCACTTCAATCTCGCCGCCTTCGCCCTTGATCACCAGTGCACAATCGCCAAGCAGGCGGCTGGCCTCGCGGTGGCTCTCCTGGTAACCCGGATGAAAGATGCTTTGCAGGCCACAGCGTGCGCCCAGCGGGTTGATCAACCGGGCCAGCGAGTGAATCGGCGAGCGCAGGCCGAGAATATTGCGCAAGTCGATCATCTGCTGCAGCGGTGCACACCAGTCGCCCAGCGGCATGAAGGCCGGCTGGCGGTTGTCCAGCGCCTGCGCCACGGCCTGCCAGTCATGGCACAGGGGAATTTCCAGCAGTTCCAGCAGCTGTTCGCTGTACAGGCGTCCGGCGGTATGCAGGCCACCACCGTGCATGAACAGGCGCACGCCACCGGCCGCCAGGGCCTTGGCGGCCAGCAGGTACCAGGGTAGGTGGCGTTTCTTGCCGGCATAGCTCGGCCAGTCGATGTCCACCTGCAGGTCGGGTACGTTCAGGCTGGCGCGCACCGCTTCGGTAAAGCCGGCGAGTTCCGCCGGGCTTTCTTCCTTGTGGCGCAGCAGCATGAGAAAGGCGCCCAGCTGGCTGTCCAGCGCCTGCCCGCTGAGCAGCAGGTGCATCGCCTCACGGGCTTCCTCGCGGGTCAGGTCGCGGGCGCCCTGCTTGCCCTTGCCGAGAATGCGCACGAAGGGGGCGAAGGGGTGTTCCACCGGCATGGCAGGTTTCATAGGCAGTTACTCGGTTTGGGCAGGCCGGCCAGCTTGGCGGCCAGTTTGGCGGGCGTGCCCTTGAACAGGCGGTTGAGATACAGGCTGTTGCCTTTGTCCGGGCCCAGCTGCTGGGCGACGTAGCGCACCAGCGCACGGTTGGCCGGCGACAGTTGAAACTGGGCGTAGAAGGCCCGCAGCAGATTGAGAATTTCCCAATGCGCCTCGCTGAGTTGGAGGTCTTCGCGGGCGGCCAGTTGTTCGGCGACGGTGCACGACCAGTCGTCCAGATTGCACAGGTAACCGTCCTGATCCAGTGGCGGCATGCTCATAGCCAGCTGTTGCTCCGCGCATAGTCGAGGGTCAACGCCACGAAGGCCGGGTAGTCGACCACCTGCAGACGGGCCGGCCAGTCGTGCAGGCCGCGTGCGTCGAGGTCTTCCTGCAACGCGTAGAGGGCGATCTGTTCCGGCATCAGCTCCAGGGCCTGACGGGGCGCGCAGTCGGGGTTGAGGGCGTATACCGCATCGCCACACAGCAACAGGCCGTCACCTGGGCTGAGCAGGCGCAGGCAACTGGCCAGGTGCTGGTCGGCAAACGGCGAAGTACTGAGGATATGCAAGGTCGTCACAGGGTCACCAGCAGGTCATGGCGCGCCAGTAGCTGGCGTACCTCTTCATCATCCAGTCGCTGTACCGGCAGGCCGAGTTCAGCGTGTTGCAGGCCGCGCTCGGTGAGGCTGCGCTGGCTGGCATACAACTGCTCGATGCCGAACAGCGGCAAGGCCTGCAGGTTGGCGCCGAGGTCTTTTTGCTGAAGCTGCTGCGGCTGCTGGCCGCTGGTCAGTTGCAGCACGCCGTCATCGAGAAACAGCAGGCTCAGCGGCAGGTCGAACGCTCCGCCAGCCAGTGCCAGATCGAGCGCTTCGCGCGCGGCGGGGCCAGCCCAGGGCGCCTGGCGGCTGATCAGTAGCATGGAACGGGCCATCAGTCGCCTCCAAAACAGACCAGGCGGTCGGCCTGCTGCGCCGCTTCGTGCAGCTGGCCCAAACCGGACAGGCTATAGCCGGATGCCAGTGTGGCGGCCGGGCGCCCATAGCGCTGGGCTTCCTGGCTGTCCAGCAAACCGCGGCGCAGCGCGGCGGCAATGCACACCACGGCATCCAGCTGGTGGCGTTCGATGAACTCGCGCCAGGCGGCCGGCAGATCGAATTCGTCCTGGGCCTGCACCTGGCTGTTGCTGGCGATGCTCACGGCATCCTGATAGAAAAACAGCCGGTTGATCTGGTGGCCGCCGGCCAGAACCGCCTCGGCAAAGCGCAGGGCACGCCGGGCGCTGGGCTGGTGGCTGGCAGCAAAAAGGGCTATCACGAACTGCATGGTGGCTCCCGCGAAATCAGCTGGCAATCATACCCAGACAGGCATGAAAAAGCCCGCGCTGCAGGGCAGGGCGGGCTTTGCCAGCGGTGGGCTGATCAGTCGTCGCCACCGGCCAGGCCGACCAGTTGCAGCAGGCTGACGAACAGGTTGTAGATCGATACATACAGGCTGATGGTCGCCATGATGTAGTTGCGCTCGCCGCCGTGGATGATCGCGCTGGTCTGGTAGAGGATGCACACCGAGGAAAACAGCACGAAACCAGCGCTGATAGCCAGTTGCAGACCGCTGATCTGGAAGAAGAAGCTGGCCACCACGGCGCCCAGCAGGACAAAGAAGCCCGCGGTGATGAAGCCGGAGAGGAAGCTCATGTCCTTGCGGGTGGTCAGTACGTAGGCCGACAGACCACAGAACACCAGGGCAGTCATGGCAAATGCCGCGCTGATCACTTCGCCGCCGTTGGCCATGCCCAGGTAGCGGTTGAGGATCGGGCCGAGGGTGTAGCCCATGAAGCCGGTCAGGGCGAAGGTGGACAGCAGGCCCCAGGCCGAATCACGCAGCTTGACGGTGAGGAAGAACAAGCCATAGAAGCCGATCAGCACCACGAAGATGCTCGGATAGGCGACCTGCATTTGCTGGGCGATGAACGCCACCAGGCCGCTGAAAGCCAGGGTCATGGCCAGCAGGGCATAGGTGTTGCGCAGCACACGGCTGACATCCTGTTGTTCGACCAGTGCCTGGTCGAGAGTAAATTCGCGTTCTTGCATGGTGGGCATCTCCTTGTCAGTGCTCAGGCCTGGCGGCCGGGCAGGGGCCGGCGGCAAGGGTTGCAGCGATCATAGCAAAGCCTGCTGACAGGCCAATGCCCAGTGTTTGTCGATGTGTTGCATATCGCGCTCAGTCAAGCCTTTGCCGCGCCACAAGTTTGCGGTAGGATTGCGCCCCGTTCGCGACAGTGTCGCAACGACCTACCTATTGGAAGCGTGGCCGAGTGGTTTAAGGCAGCGGTCTTGAAAACCGCCGACGGGCAACTGTCCTAGAGTTCGAATCTCTACGCTTCCGCCATATACGAGCACGAAAGCCCCGGAATCCGGGGCTTTCGTGTTTTCAGGGGCTTGCGTCCCCGCATTGCTCCCCACGCTTGAGCAGTGTACGGATCTGTCTTGCCAACCCGCGCGGCAATGTTCCGAACCTGGCGGCGGCGCATCGGCTGATGGCTGCTGGATGCGCTGTTTGTCGTCGAGTTGGCTGCTTGTAACGATTTGCCAGCGCTTTATTGCTACTGATAAAGCCAGGTTCTCAGTTCATCCAGATTCGTCACAACAATCTGCTGTGCGGTGGCTTTGGCATGCACCTTGGTCGGGTCGATCTGGTAGCGCT
>VFQM010000923.1_pt1 | contig 28563 bp, 21 predicted proteins | sample 3512391 | NCBI WGS metagenome assembly VFQM01 (sample SAMN10412369, study PRJNA504923) | tailings metagenome | isolation source: Replicate 1 from Balatoc abandoned mine | place: Philippines
GGCCCGTTCCCGCTCGTAAGGGTCCGGCTGGTTCAAGGCTCTGCGAAAGCGCAGGCAACCCGCCCGGGACACGCTGCCCGACAGATATGTAAGGGCATCATGCGTGTCGCGGCAGTTGCGCATGTCCTGTTCGAAGCAGCGCCCGGAAGCTTCGATCAATATACGCAGGGCCTCGCGGCGCATGCGGTGGTCGCTGGCGGCATCCGCCCATACGCCGAAATAGGCGATCTTGTCGTGTTTGCTATCTGAGAACATTTAGCGAACATGACAGAGATGATGAGGCGGTAGAAGAGGGAACGTATTCTCATTTTGCAAATTGCAATTGTCATAAGATGGCGCGTCCCTGCGGGATCAGCTCTAGGCTCTAGGCTCTGCCCCGAGCCGGTAGGCGTCTCGGCCTATGCAGGTGACGATCCTTCGCGCGGGAAGAGAGGCTCGGGGACGCACCACCAAAACAGGCCTACCCGCTTCGCTGGAGCGCCGTCGCCCGCCTCTTGTGATGCGACGGACGGCTCCAGACGAAGCAGGCTGAAGTTCATCAACATGCGCGCTAGGCGCGCGCCTAGCTATGCCTGTCTACGATGGGCAATGACAAAGAGGGCTCGTACGTCCCGCCGTTGGCGCCGTCGAAATCAAACTCATAGAGCGTCAGCGGTCCTATAGCGGTCGCGCGCTGACCGAGGAAAAACGAAAAGGCCCCAGGTGCTGCCATGAACAGATGAATTCTTTGTCCTGGCATAGCATCGCGCAGGGATTTAATCTTGGCGACCAGAGATTCTGCCAGCTCAAATGCATGATGGCCGCAGGTGACGGCGCGGGCACCCGGCGCCGACGCGATGCGCGCGTCAAGTGTTGCGCGCGTTCCGGGTAGCGAAGCTGCCACATATCCAGCGACCGCGACGGCTACATCATGAGTGAGACTCACCGTAACGACGATGCCGTCTCCCTCCGGCTCGCCGCCATGCTCGCCGAAGGTCCAAGCAGGCCAAGCGGGATCGTGAGGCTGGTCGTCGGGCGCCCAGATCGCGCGACCCGTCGTGCGCTGCTCCAGTTCGACGAGACGCCCCGATTTGATGTTCAGCACCGAACCTGCCGCGAAAGACAGCGTCAGATGGGCATCGAGGACAAGCCTGATCCGTTCACTTTCGCGCGCAGCTTCAAGAAGGAAGTTCTTTAGCGCCGGATACAGCGTCGCCTGCCAATCCGAGTCCGGTCGTATCTGACGGTCGGCAAAACCCGGCACAAGGTTGAGTACCCTTGAGCAGCGATCTTCGAGGCGGTCGGTCGCATGTTCGAAAGACTTGACGCCATAGACGCGGGGACGCCCCTCGCCGGGTTCGCCGATTAAGCTCTCTTTTTCGCAGTGGCCGCGAAAATTGGCGCGCGTGAATTCAAGCCGGCCTTGCGCGGCCCATTGATAAACCACCTCATCGTAGATAAAGGCGCTCTCGTTCGGCGGACTGCGTCTCAGGCCCACTGCCCGGAAATGAAGGTCAAGAATTTCGCGCAGCCCATCAAGAGATTCAGACGTTTCCGAAAAAGCCAGGGTTCGCGCGAGGACGCGCAGTTCGTCGTCAGTGACACCCAGGTGCTCCCGCCAGAGCTTGCGCACCCGGCCCATGCCGCTGTTATCGGTGGCGGTTCCGAAAAGCATGCCGACACGAAGCGTGTGCGAGCGCTCGTTGACGAGCGCGCGCAGCGGGTCGGCGCGATCGATCCGCCAGTTGCTGGCGAGCCGGAAGCGCGTGCCCATTCCATCAGGCGCGTGGTCGCGCTGCGCCTTGATGGCGCGCTGCAAGTGAGATCGCGCCGTGGCGCCGAGGAACGCCGGATCAACCAAGCTAGCGTGACCATAGCTGTCGGGGCGGACATGCCATTTGCACTGGACATGCTCCCGGCGCAGCGGGTGCCCCTCCTGATCGACAAGAGCCGGATCATACTCGACCCACATGTCATCAAATCCATTCGCGCCGCTTTCGAAGCCGACTTTTACGACGGAGCCATGGGGATCGAGAAGGAGCGCTGCCTTCTGCCAGAAAAGGCGGGCTTGATAGGCCGCTCCGTCGCGGGCCACGATAACAGCTTGGGTCAAAGGGCGGTCCTCCGGAAAGCTACGGTCATGTCGCGTTGCCGTCCCGGAAGCGCGGCGTAGCCTTCATGGCCTGAATGATCTCAACGGCGCGCTCGAACCGGACGGGTCGTTCCGGATAGGCGTCGAGGATGAGCGTTGGCAGCAAGCGCTGCGTCAGGTCGGAGAATGTGTAGCCGACCGCGTCTTTCTCGCCGCCGGTCAACTTCACCACCTGATCGATCTGCGCCTTATCGAAACCCATCTCGGTCAAAGGCTCTTCGATCACGGCGCGGCGCTGCTTGTCGCCGGGCCTATCGAAATCGAAAATCTCGGCGGCGCGCCGCTGCACGGCCGGGTCGATCGCCGACAAGCGGTTGGTGCATAGGAGCACGGCCACCGGCAGCTGCTTCTCCGCAAGCCGGTCGACGCCGCGGATGAAAGCATTGACGCCCGCACGGTCTTCATGATGCATCTGGGCGCTTTCACGGCTCTGCGTCACGGCATCGGCCTCATCGACCAGAAAGATAATCCCGCCCGAGGCCTTCCCCGACGGACGCTTGAGTTTTTCCGCGGCTAGGAGCGTGGCATCGAATGCCGCCGACAGCAGCTTGGTCATTTCGCCGACCTTGCCGCTTCCCCGCGTCGCCAGTGACAAGGGATAGAGCGTGACGCCGATCTTCTCCTGCCGGGCGACAGCATCGCCGACAGTCTCAGACAGCGCGGTTTTTCCCGTGCCCACATCGCCTGCCAAAATCACGAGCGGCGGCCGCCGCTCCAGATAGTCGAGCGCGATGGAAGCGCCCTTGTGGTGCTTCTCCGCCCATTCGCGCGGCCCGGCCGGATTCACCAGAACGCCGAGAACCTTGGCGAGACGCGTCTTCGCCTCGTCGATACCAACGAGCCGCGCCAGCCGCCGCGCAGCGCCCATATCGGGAAAATCGAGCCGGCGGTCAAAAAGGTCGTCAATCGAAATGGGGTCGCTCATATTTTCCTCACTGTGCTGCGGCCGAGGCCGCGGCCGCCGGCGATGTAGTTGAGATCATCGGTCCAGTAGCCGGCTTCGAGCGGCGGTTCGGTGCCCGACGAGCGCTGGAACGGACAAGCGTTCTCGATCGCCTGACGTTCAGCGGCCGTCTTGTTCGACCAGTTGCTGTTGTGAACCAGAAAGGACGTGAAGGTGGCGCCGGCGATGTCGAGGCGCGGCCTGATCTTTCCCGGATCGTCGTCCGTCACGAGAATGCCGCCCGCAAGTGCGCGATAGCGCACCGCGGCTTCGGTCCACTTGCCGTCGCGCTTGAAGCCATACGTCACGGATTCAACGACGTCGTGGCGGAGATACTCGACGATCTCCTTCTCGTAGTTATCGATCAAGGCCGTCGACGGCACGCCATTATACAGCGACTGGAACCGCAGAAGGTCGGTGGCAACCTTCGAGGCGATACGCCGAGCATGGGCGATCGTGAAGGCTTCGGTATCGGTGACGGAATACGAGCTCATAGCGCCTCACACATTGAAAGTCGGGCCAAAAATCTTCTGCCAATAGCGAACGGTCTCGCCCTTGGTGATCGCGCGCAGCGCCGAATCGATCGCGTCGCCCGCATCAAGGGCGGCTTCGACGATCTTCTCCTTGTTCTGCTGGGTGTAGAGCGCGCTGACGTTGTTCTTGTTGTTGACGGGGTCCCAGATTCGGACAGGCGCGGTCGTCGCGGCACAGGTCGCCGGGTTGTAGTAGTCGGCAAAGGCGATGGCCGTTTCGAAGTCGTCGTTCGCTATGAAGGCGAAAACCTTCCCCAGCGCCGACGGATAGTCGTTCAGCGCAAGGCCGCGATCGGCCAGATAGGCGACGATCAGCTCGATCATGAACGACTTGAAACGGAAATTGTCGTCCTGCTGCTTGCGCAGCTGACACCAGAACTTGATGAACCGCACGACCTGCGCGAAGTGCTTGTCGTTGGCAGACTTTCGCTTGCGGATGAATTCGAGGTGCATCGGCACACTCGTCATCAGCTTCTCGCCTGTGTCTTGAGAGACGAGGTCGCCGCGCCACTGCGGATCGCCGGCGTAGAGAATGGGGACGATGTCGACTTCGTTGCCGGTGGTGATGAAATTCACCCCGACCGAATAGGTTTTGCGCTTGATCTGCTCCGGCTTGAAATTCGGGAACGCCGTCTCGAGCTTCTTCGCAAGCCAGTCGATCAGGTCGGAAATTTTGTCCGGGGCCGAGTCCGACGATACGTAGCAGCCCACGTCGATATCGCTGATTGACTTCAACGCCGTTCCCTTGGCGAGGCTTCCCGACAGCATCATCTTGCGCAGGGCGAAGTCGGGGTGATCTGCCAGATAGGTCTCCAGACGGTCGCGCAACCGGTTAGCCTGCGCGCGCAAATCCGCGGCGTCGTCGCGCTTCAAATTCACCCGCTCGTCGGCAAAACGAACCAGGTCCGCGTGACTTACGTGGTCGCGGCTCATGCTACGCACCTCTCTCAATTGACGTTCTCATGCTCATGGGGTAAGTTTATAGATGGATCGTGTTTAGCTGTCAATATAGTTTCTATCCCCATCTGTGAGGTGTGCAGTGAATAACGAAGTGACGGGCATCCGGTGGGGCGTCGAACAGCGGCTGGAGTTCATAGAATTTCGCTTGTTCTGGGAGGGCGGCGTCCGCCGGAAGGACATTATTGATATGTTCGGCGTGTCGGTGCCGCAGGCGTCCAAGGACCTGACGCTCTATCAGGAGCGGGCGCCGGGAAACGTGGATTACGACAAAAGCGCCAAGCGCTATGTCGCCTCTCGCAATTTCAAGCCGAAATTCTTGCAGCCCGATTCGGATGGCTATCTATCGCGCTTGCGCTCGCTTGCTGAGGGGTTGGCGAAGCCGGCGGAGTCATGGATCGGATATCGCCCTGATACGGACATAGCCCTCACCCCACATCGGGAGGTTGAGCCAGTGGGGTTGCGGGCTGTTCTCGATGCCATGCGCGATGGAAAATCGATTGAAGTCCTTTACCAATCCATGAGCGACATTCGGACCGATCCGGTATGGCGGCGGATGTCGCCCCATGCCTTCGGATATGACGGCTTTCGTTGGCACGCGCGGGCCTACTGCCATATCGACGAAAAGTTCAAAGACTTCCTGCTGCCGCGCATTCTTGAGGTGCGTTCTCCCGGACCGGGGGGAGCCGGCGGCCAGGACGACGCGCTCTGGCAAGAGCACGTTGCGGTGGAAATCACGCCGCATCCGCAGCTGACCGCAAGCCAGAAGACCGTAGTCGCGAAAGATTACGGCATGCAGGATGGCAAAGCCGTCCTGTCCGTCCGCCTGGCAATGTTGTTTTACGTCCTAAAAAGACTCGGCCTGCTTCGTGATCCGGAGAAAGAGAAGCCGCGCGCCCAGCATATCGTTTTACTGAACAAGGAGTATGTCATGGCGGCGCAGAAACGTGCAGAGTTTTACGATGTTGCTGTGGCGAAGAGCGACTAAACCAAGCAGCGGTAGGCGGGCGCGCGCCGCATCGCCAGCTTTCGGCTCCTGCGGGATGGCTGTTGTTTATGGAAATTTTTGCGCGCTTTCCCCGTTGCCACTTATGGACGAAATAGCCATTATAGATCGACTCTTGCGGGGCTTACCCTTATGAAGACCATGGCGGCTAGGGATGCCAAGAACGCGTTTGGGCTGTTGCTCGACACGGCGCGTGCGGAGCCTGTCATGGTCGAAAAGCACGGACGCCCGGTAGTTGTCGTAATGAGTGTTGAGGAATTTAAGCGGTTAAGCCGCCAACAAGATGAAGGTCGCACCGCCCAGAGCAATCGGGTTTTGACCGACCGGTGAGTCGTCCAAGGGGGGATGATGTCAGCTATATGCAGCGCCGCAGGTGCATTCGAGCCAAGCCTATTGTCTCCCGCTGACGCCGCGCTTGGGCGTACCTAAGGGAGGTGGCGGTGAAAAGTGATCCCCTCGTGGACTTGCTGCGCATTCGGCTGCTCGTTGGCTATCTTGGCGAGGCCGAACAATTCGGATGGTGGAAAACCAGCTTCTACCAGGCTGCCAGCCAGCACTTTCTCGATCCCATTTTTCCGCGCACGGGTCGTCTTGCCAGGTATCACGGCGTGGTCGAGGCGGCGCGGCGCGTTCATGACGAAAGTCTCAGCGTCGGTTCTTATCATCTCTTCCGGCTTCCGGAAGAGCTTGAGCATGACCTGTACGTGCAGATGACAAGCGATCAACTGGACGCGGCTCTTGATACGGTCGGGCAAGGAAAGGAGCAGGCGCTGAATGCTCTTCGCGCCCTCGCTCCGGGCAATGCAAAGTCCAGTGAAGGCCCCGTCTCCCTCGGCGGCGTTGAACTCGCACGCACCGCCGGAGTGCTGGGGCAGATAGCCGGGATTTATGCGTCCGCCTATGAGCGCGGAACTAAAGCGTTCCCGTACATGGTGAGACAATAACCATGACGAGCGCCCCTTATACAACGCAGCTGCAAGCCGGGCTGGGACTAGTGAGCGAGACCAAAGCGCTCCTTGATCTTTGGTCGCCGGGTATGGGCGCGGCGCGTTTGCAGGAAATCGCGCGCGAGTCGGGGCGCTTTCCCACAGTCACTGCCCGTCGCCTCCGTAACATTGTCACTGAATGTTTTGCCCCCCGCTACCTGGTCGCAGGGGCTGCGCCAGCGGCGCACCTCAAGAAGCTTGTGGCTTCCATACCTGCTCCCGATCTGATGCAGTTGATGCTCGTCTTTACATGCCGGGCCAATCCGATCTTGGGTGACTTCATAAGAGGCGTTTATTGGCCGCGCTATGCAGGGGGATATACCGAGATCAGCAATGATGATGCCCGCGCATTCGTGGAGCGGGCCATTGATGACGGGCAAACCTCAAAGCGATGGTCTGAGACAACGGTGCGCCGGGTTTCCGCCTATCTGACCGGCTGCTGCGCCGACTACGGCCTTCTCGAAAAAGGCACGAAATCAACGCGCCGCATCCTGCCTTATCGGGTTACGCCCATTGCTGCGGGATATCTCGCCTACGAACTGCACCTGTCCGGCATTGGCGACAATGCCGTCCTGGCAGACGAAGATTGGCAGCTGTTCGGCCTCAGCAGGGAAGATGTGCTCGATGAACTCAAGCGCCTTTCACTGAAGGGGCTGCTGATCGTTCAAGCCGCAGGCGATGTTGTCCGCATCGGCTGGAAATATCAGACCATGGAGGCTCTCTGCGATGTCATCTCTTAGAGCCGATTTTGACGAGCTCCGTGAACGTATCAAGCATGGCCGCGAGCTCGGTCATGCCAGCTTCGAGCCGATTTTCTATCTCGTATTCCCGCCGGAGCAGATTCTGGAAGTGAAGCGGCAAACCCCGGCCTGGCTGTCAAAGCTAGGACAGGATCAATGGGACGTGCACGTCTTCTCGATCGCCGAGCATCTTTGGGCGCTTCTCAAAGAAGACCCGTTCTGGGCTCTGTGCGTGGCTGAGGACAAATCCGCGCCCCTTGATTGGCAGCGTTCCAACAAGGCCCTGGCCGATATCATCTCGACAGGCAACGGACTGCTCTCCCGTTTGGAGGTCGTACTAGCGGAGCTTGAGGGCAAGGAGAACGCCATGGTGCTTGTAACGGACCTTGAAGCGCTGCACCCCTTTATCCGCATCGGGGCCATCGAGAGCCAGCTGCAAGGGAAGTTCCATGTGCCGACCGTATTTCTCTACCCCGGCGTGAGGACCGGTAAAACACGCCTGCGATTTTTGGGATTTTACCCCGAGGACGGAAACTACCGCTCCGTTCATGTCGGCGGATGAGCAGCAACATTTCTTGAGAGAACGATATGACGATCCGCGCCCTATTTGATCCGACCAAAGACATTCAGCGCACCATTGAAAAGGTGATCAGCTACGGCGCGTCGCAAGAAAGCCGCCTCAAAGCGGAAATCTCAGAATACGTCGTCACCGAAAGTATTGAAGAGCAATTCCGCAAACTGCTCGATCGTATGCAGCTCGCCATGGAAGCGGGCGGCGAGAATGAGATCGGCGTTTGGGTCTCGGGCTTCTACGGATCGGGTAAGAGCTCGTTCACAAAATATCTTGGTATGGCGTTTGACGATAAACGCACGATCGACGGCACGCCGTTTCTCGGGCACCTGCAAGACCGTCTGCACAAAGCGCAGACCAAAGCGCTGCTCGCGACGGTCGCGAAGAGATTTCCCGCTGCTGTCGTCATGCTCGACCTTGCGAGCGAAATGCTCGCAGGCGCAACGATGGAGGACGTGTCGACCGTCCTATACTTCAAGGTGCTCCAGTGGGCGGGCTATTCCCGCAATCTCAAAGTGGCCGCGTTTGAACGGATGGTGGAAAAAGATAAGCGGACGGCCGAGCTTGAAAAGCATGTCGCTGCTGCGCTTCCTGGCGCGACCTGGGCGCGCGTTCAGAACAATCCCCTCGCTATCGACGGTCTTATCCCGAAGATCGCCCATGAAATGTATCCGGCTCTTTTCCCGGAGGCGAAATCCTTTTCCTCCAGTACGGAAGGCTTCTACGAATTCGAAGATCAGCGGGTGAAGGCGATGATCGACATCGTGCGGGAAAAAAGCGGCAAAGAGAATATCATCTTCATCATCGACGAGGTTGGTCAGTACGTCTCTTCGCGCGACAATCTGATCCTCAATCTCGACGGCCTTGCCAAGAACCTAAAGCGAATTGGCGACGGCAAAGTCTGGATCATTTCCACCGCGCAGCAAACGCTCACCGAGGATGATCCGCGCGCAGCGCTTAATTCGGATAAGCTCTTCAAGCTCAAGGACCGATTCCCGATCCAAATTGACCTTGAATCAAACGACATCAAAGAAATCTGCTATCGCCGTTTGCTTGGCAAATCGGCCGCCGGTGAAGCCGAACTGGGCAAGCTATTCGATGCCCACGGCCAGGCGCTGCGGCACAACACCAAGCTCCAGGACGCCAAATACTACGACGCGGACTTCAGCAAAGAGAGCTTCATAAACCTCTATCCGTTCCTACCCGCGCATTTTGACATTCTGCTGCACCTCCTGGGCGCACTCGCGAAATCGACGGGCGGCATCGGTCTGCGCTCTGCGATCAAGGTCATTCAGGACGTCTTGAAAGGCGAAGGCGGCTCAAAGCCCATGGCTGACAACGCCGTCGGCTGGCTTGCGACAACGGTCACGCTTTTCGATGACCTGGAGAAGGATATTCGCAGAGCCTTTCCGTCAATCCATCAAGTGGTCGGCAAGGTGCTCGTCCAATATCCGGATTCCGAGCTTCATCAGCAAATCGCAAAGACGATTGCCGTTCTGCAAATTCTTGGCAACCTGCCCGTAACCGTCCAGAACGTTGCGGCCTTGATGCAATCAAATATCACGGCGCCCTCGCGACTTGAGCAAATTCGCAAGGCCGTTGAAGAGATGGTCGCGCATGTGCGCGTGCCTCTGGGCGAGAAGGACGGAAACCTCGTCTTTCTTAGCGAGCGCCTGCGCGACATCGAGGAAGAGCGTGGCGGAATCGCACTGCGCTCCATCGACCTGAAGAACATTTTCGCGGCGAATTTGCGCGAGGTGTTTGATCCTCTGCCGCGCCATAATCTCTTGGGAACAAACGCCGTCCACACGGGTCTCAAGCTTCAATCGGGCAGCGCCGTCACCAGCATCGCGGGCGACCAGTACGCCGTTCAGACGGTCGTCGAGCTGGTTAAGCCTGACGACGCCGACACCGCGCGCACACGCATGCTGGATGATTCTCGCAGTCGTCAAAATCGCAACGCGATTGGCCTGGTGGCGCGCACCAATCCTGAGATCGATGACCTCACAGCAGAAATCTACCGTTGTCAGCGTATCGCCGAGCTTCACCGCAACGAGTCTGAGCAGGAAATCAGGGATTATTGCGCGGGGCAGATCGAACGTGCGGCAAAACTCTCAACGCAGCTTCAGAGCAAGATCAAGCAGTCCTTGCAAGCGGGCTCTTTTGTGTTCCGGGGCCAGGCAACAGCTGTATCAGCCCTTGACCCCGATTTGCTCGAATCCTCCAAGAAGCTTCTCGCAGACGTCGCGGGCGAGGTGTTCGACCGTTATTCCGAAGCGCACGTGCGCGTGGGGATGGATAATGCCGAGAAATTCCTGAAGGTCTCTAATCCAGCGGCGCTGGGGAGTGCACTTGATCCGCTGGGGCTGGTGCAAACCGTTGCGGGAAAGGCGGCGTTCCGCACTGATCACCGTGCGATGATCAGCATTCGCGATTACATCGATCGTCACGGCATTGCGAACGGCAAGAAACTGCTCGACGATTTTAGCAGTGATCCGTTCGGTTGGTCGCCCGACACAACCCGTTACATTCTCGCTTCCATGCTCATGGCCGGGGAAATCAAGCTGACGGTAGCCGGTCGTGAGGTCACAACGGCGGGGCCCCAGGCGATCGATGCGCTCAAGACCAACAACTCTTTCCGCCAGGTCGGCGTCTCATTGCGCCTTGAGCGTCCGTCGAATGAGACACTCAGCAGGGCAGCTCAACGTTTGACCGACTTGGTCGGCGATGTCGTCATTCCGCTAGAGCAGGAAATCAGCAAGGCGACTGCCAAGCACTTTACCCAGTTCCAACTGGAATACGGGAACCTTTCTGAGCGCTTGAGCCGCCTGGGGCTTGGCGGCAGCGAGCGCGTCAAGAGCATGAACCAGGAGCTCGCCGATGTCCTGTTCACGGATGCGTCCGACGCGCCGCAGCGCCTAGGCGCCGAAGACTCCTCCATCTACAACAGTCTGAAATGGGCTTCCGACGTAAAACGCGCTCTCGACAACGGTCTTGATGCCACCCTTGATGAGCTTCAGCGCCATCGCGCGGAAATCGCGCAGCTGCCGGATACGGGTATCCCTGGCGATCTGCGCAGGGACTCGGTTGAGGCGCTGCAAGCTGTAGCCGAGCGGCTGAAGACAGACGAGTTCTATCGCCACGCGGCTGATTTCAGCACGCAGCTCACAGAAACTAAGGCACGCGTGCGTGATGCCGCTGAGAGCTTGGCAGATCGCCAGAAGCAGCGCCTTAAGGACAGCCTTGAAGACTTACAGCGCTTGCCCGAATGGAACGAACTGACCCAGGAGGAGCGCAGCAATGTTGCCGCGAGCCTTGATGCGCTGCAGATCAGTGTGGGAAGCGATTTGGCTGGTCTCAAAAGACTCGTTGCCCAGGACTATGACATCAACAGCACGATTGACGACTGGCGCCGGTCAATCCAGCGCCAGGGCCAAGAGCGCATCAGGCAGCGCATTGCCGATCAACAAAAAGGCATGGCGGAGGACGGCCCGCAGAAAATATCCCAGGCCGTGCCGATGCCCGGTAAGGTCACAAGCCTCGCCGATCTAGACACGCTGATCCAGCGCCTGAACGAGCTTCGCGGGCATTTCTCGGTCTATCAGGATGTCGAGCTCTCACTCGTTTTCGAGGGAGAGAAATAACATGGCGTTCGATCAGGCCACACGTAACCGCTTACAGCGCTTCGTCAATGACGCGCGTAAGGTCTTGGAAGAGGAGTTCACGCGCCAGCTCCAGCTTGACTACGGCCTTGATCCGAAGTCAGGTACAATCACACCCATCGAGAATCTGCGCCATCTGAATGACGAGCAGCGCGAGACAGCGCGCATTCTGCGCGACACGCTCGACCACTACTGCGCAGGCGGGAACGCGACGGCGCTGGAGGGACTTGACCGGATCGTCCGGGAGCAGGCTTTCACCATCCTAAACCGCCTCGCGGCGCTGCGCATGGCCGAAGCACGCGGGCTTCTCATTGAATCAGTGGGGAATGGGTATCTAGCAAAGGGATTTCAGCTTTACGCCCGCCTCATAGGCACCGGCTTGGGAGAGACCGGCGAAGCCTATGCCACCTATTTGCAAAGCGTGTTTGACGAGCTGGCGCTCGATCTGCCGGGCCTATTCGGTCGGTATGCGCCGCAGGGTCGACTTTTCCCGCGTGAGCCTGTCCTTCTGCAAATCCTCAATCTCATCAACCACGGAGAGATCGAGCCGCTTTGGGCTGAGGACGAGACCATCGGCTGGATTTACCAGTACTTCAACTCAAAGGAAGAACGCAAAGCGATGCGCGACGCGTCCCAAGCGCCGCGCAACAGCCGTGAGCTCGCCGTTCGCAATCAGTTTTTTACGCCGCGCTATGTCGTCGAGTTCCTGGTCGACAATACGCTCGGGCAGCTCTGGTTTAGTTGGACCGGCGGCCAGACCGATTTGCGGGATCGGTGCCAGTATCTGCTCGTGAAGCCTGATGAGAAGCCCGAACCCCTGAAGCGGCTGCGTGATCCACGAACGATCAAATTACTCGATCCCGCGTGCGGCTCAATGCACTTTGGGCTCTATGCCTTTGACCTGTTCCTAGAGATTTATCGGGAAGCCTGGGAGTGGGAGCGGGCCAATGGGCCTGGTAGTCTGGACCATGAGACTGGAGAGAGCGGTAATCTTAAGCCGCTATCGCAGACTTACGCTGATCAAGCGGCCTATCTCCACGATGTGCCGCGCCTCATCATCGAGCGGAATATCTATGGAGTCGATATTGACCCGCGCGCCGCGCAGATCGCTTCGTTGGCGCTGTGGCTGAGGGCGCAGCGGGCTTGGCATGACGACGGGGTGAAGGCCAAAGATCGACCGCGGATCGGAAGCGGACAAGTCGTTGCCGCAATCGCGCCCCCGGCCGAGGTCGAGTTGCGCAAAAGCTTTATGAAAGAGCTCGATCCGCTGGATGCCGAACTCTTTGAGCAAACGTTGTTCATGCTGAAGGGCCTGCCCGAACTTGGTGTGCTGCTACAGGTCGAAAAGGAGCTGCCTGCTCTGATCCGCAAAGTCTTTGGCGAACATGGGCCAATGTTTTCAGAAACGGATGCAGCGCAGTGGCAGAAGGCAGAGAGCCGACTTCGCCATGGCCTGACCGACTATGCTCGCGCGGCGCGTTCCTCTTATCAAGGAAGGCTTTTTGCAGAGGATGCGTTGCAAGGCTTGCGAATTATAGATCACTGCCGCGAATTGTTTGATGTCGTGGTGATGAATCCGCCGTTTGGGTCTCTGGCTTCTGGAACAAAAGCACAGCTGGCAAATGCCTATCCAACCAGCAAGCACGACCTCCTAACTATCTTTGTGGAACGCGGCATCACGATTCTCAGATACAGTGGGCGCATCGGCGCAATTACATCGAGAACATGCCTATTCTTATCGCGTTACCAACATTGGCGTGAGCGTATACTACTTGAGCAAGCCCATCCTAAAACGATGGTCGATCTAGGGCATGGCGTTATGGACGATGCCATGGTTGAGGCTGCGGCTTATGTTTTGGAGAAAACCGCATGAGCCACTTTATCCGACTCTTAGGTGAGGAAGACAAAGGTACCAGGCTTCTCCAGGCTTGCAATTCTATTCGCTCCGGCACGACTGAGCGCCTGTGTTTCGAAATCGATCCTGAGGTTTTCGCGGCAATCCCTGGAAGCCCCTTTGCATATTGGACAACTGAAAGCGTCCTCAGAGCCTTCTCGGACATTCCGCCGTTCAATACTGATGGTCGAGAAGCGTGGGTTGGGTTGCAAACCAACGATGATTTTCAATGGGTTCGAACCTGGTGGGAGTCTGCGGATCGAAACTCAAGACTTTTTGCTCTAGTTCCCTTTGCCAAGGGAGGTGCCTATTCGCCGTATTATGCCGATGTCTACCTATCGGTTCGATGGGGTCAGGACGGGAAGCTGATCAAGGTCTGGAAGTCGCAGCAGTTACAAGACGGTAAGATTAGCGCCAATAACTCGAAATGTTGGAATGAGAAAAACTACTTCGATCGCGGCGTTACGTGGCCCAGCCGAACGCAGGTATTCGGACCACGAATATTGCCATCCGATTGTGTATTCGCGCACAAGGGACCTTCCGCGTTCTTTCCCTCAAATACGAATGAGGAGATATTAGCTTCTCTAGCCATATTAAATTCCGCTTGCTTCAGAGTTCTCGTGGAAACCAGATTGAATGCTGCCGATGCGACTGCTCGGTCTTTCGAAGTTGGCACGATTGAAGCGACCCCATTTCCCGAACTTAAATCGGAAGCTATTTCTGATCTATCAGGGTGTGCGTTAGAGATATGGAGTAAACATAGAAATCTGGATTCTACTGTTGAAACATCTCATGCCTTTCTACTTCCTATGGCTTTGCGGCCGCGGCTGGGAGAGTTCGCCCCGCTTGCGATAGGAGTTGAAAAAGTCGCAATTCAAGCCAAAGTCGATAAGATCGTTTTTGATCTCTACGGCTTCAGCGCGGCGGATCGCACCGCAGCACCTGGGTCAGATGATGCATCTGGCGGAACCGCCATTGACAATGTCGAGTATGCGGACGACGGCGAGGATGAAGACGCCACGGAGGAACTCGGCCAGACTGATGCTCTTCTCAGTTGGGCGGTGGGCGTCGCATTTGGTCGCTTCGACTGGCGACTTGCTGCCGGCGAACGCGAAGCACCGCCCGCGCCTGATCCGTTCGATCCTATCCCCGCCAAGAGCCCCGGTATGCTGCCTGATGGGGCAACGCCGTTCCATACTCACCATGGGGTGTTGGTGGATGACCTGGGCCATGCCCATGATCTGCCTCGGCTGATCGAGGAAGTCCTCGACCGTGTTGATGCGGAAGTTCCTGGGGACGTGCGCCGCTGGCTACAGCGTGATTTCTTCGCTCTGCACCTTAAGCAATACAGCAAGAGCCGTCGTAAGGCTCCGATCTATTGGCCGCTCTCGACGAGCTCCGGCAGCTACACGCTGTGGGTCTATTATCCCAGCCTGACCAGTCAAACGCTCTATACCGCCATCAACGACTTCATTGAACCGAAGCTGAAGCAGGTTGGCCTCGACGCGGCCGTTCTGCGTGACAGGGGGAGCGCCCGCTCGCGTGATGATGAGAAAGCCTTTGAAGGGCTTCAATCGCTGGAGCTCGAACTGATCGAGCTGCGCGACACCCTGCTGCGGATTGCGCCGACCTATAAGCCCAATCATGACGACGGCGTTCAGATTACCGCAGCGCCGCTGTGGCCGCTCTTTACCCATAAGCCGTGGCAAAAGGTGTTGAAGGACACCTGGGTGAAGCTCGAGAAGGGTGACTATGACTGGGCCCACCTCGCCCTGGCCTACTGGCCTGACCGCGTGCGGGAGAAATGCAGAACGGACAGGTCGCTCGCCATCGCCCATGGGCTTGAAGATTTGTACGAGGCAGCCCCCGTTACCAAGAAAAAAGCAGGCAAGACGGGGGCGGAATCATGAGGGTTGTGGCTGGCATTGCATCAGCAGAGTCTTTGCGTCACTCTCGACGGGCCAGATGCACGTGTAGATTTTTTATGTATAAAGCTATTGGCGTTGTTAGCGTATGACTATTGCAGCTTTCATCAGAGACCAGATTTTCTTGCCGCGCCTTCGCGCGGCTGGCTGCATAGTCGTGTATGATCTTGAGCAGCGCTATCGGGAACAGTGCGCCAGCCTTGCCAACGAACGCATTACTGTCGTGGACGCGTCAGAGAGCGGGATCGAGGCGCGAGAAGCCGCTCTGGCGGCGCTGCAAAAGGTCGGAAAACCAGATTCCGGCCTGGACGGGGTCTTGATCTACGTGCCGGCAAGGAAGCCTCAGACCGATGAGGATATGCAGGTCGACCCGTTCTCTATTTACGAAAAATGTGGCGCGGTGTTTCCGCAAGATGATGGTGACGAATATCTCAGCCTGTGCCTGAGAGCGCGGCCTGACCATATTACGGAGATTCGTAAGGCCTTCGCGGCGACGCCCGCAGGGCCTGCCTTTGCCGTTATCGATGCCATCGGCGGCGGGGCGAGCTGGCCTCACTTGCGCGCAGCGCTCGGGGTTGAATCGGGGCGCGAAATCCTCGCGGCGCTTCTCGTGCCGAATGAACGCCAGTCGGTCGCTTTGAAAACTGAGGAAGGCTGGGCGGAGGAGGCGCGCGAGTTTTTGCGCACCACTCTGTCCATGACCGTGAAAACGCGCGGCAAGAGCTGGGCCTCAATCGCGGATGAGCTTTGGCGCTATGTGCTTTTCAGTGAGTTCGTGTTCGATCTTCCTGGCAGCTTGCCGGAATCGTTGAAGGGTGTCCCGCACGCGCCAGAAGAGGCGCGGCCGGTGGTCGAGGATGTTTGCGACCGCCTTCGTAACGACCCGCGGTGGCGCTCGGCCTATATCGAGCGGGCGGAGACGATTGAGACGGAGTTCGATCTCAGCAAGCAATGCGCGGCCATCGAGGATTTGGGTGAGCGCGATACGTTCCCGTTTGAGGAACGCACCTATCTGCGGGTTGCGATCAAGGGCATCACCACAGGCGACCTTGATGCTGCTCGGCGCGTGCTGGCTAGGCACAAAAACTCGGTTTGGCTTGGCAAGGGCGAGAGCCAGGCGCAGTGGGAGCTCGTTCGCTCAGGTCTCAATCTTATCGAGGCGTGCGAAGATTATGAGCGTCAGCTGCCAGAGCATGCACGGTCGCAGTCGGAGCTGATTGACTTTTATGTCACCACGCTGCGTGAGGTCGATCGTCTTCATCGCGAGTTCGAGCAGGCTGTCGGGGAGTTCATCGATCCCCATGACATGATGCACGAGGTGATTCAGCAGGCGCGACTTCGCTATCGCCGTATGGCAGAGCGCGTGCAAACGCTTTTCATGAAGCATCTGGGCAGCTCAGGCTGGCCGCCAGCGGGGCGGCTTGCGAATGTTGACGTGTTTGATCGCTTCGTGGGCGAGCGGTTGAAGGATGCGGGCCGCCGCGTCGCGTACATATTGGGCGATGCGCTACGCTATGAACGTTGCGTTGCCCTCGAAAAGAGGGGCGCCGGGGACGGGCCGGTTGAGCTCCAGGCCGCCTATGCGCAGCTACCGACGATCACGCCCGTGGGCATGGCGAGCTTGCTGCCGGATGCGCGCGCGCAGTTGAACGTCAGCACAGAGAGTGGGACGCTCGTACCAAGATTTGGCAGTGTGCCTGTTGCAAATGTCGCCGCCAGAATGGAAATCCTGCGGAAGCGGTTTGGCGACCGTTTCAGTGAGATGCTGCTGAGTGATTTTGCCCGGACCAAGAGCAAGATCGCGCCTACGGTCGATCTGTTGGTTTTGCGTTCGACAGAGATCGACAGCCAGCTCGAAAATAACCCCGAAACGACCCTTGGCTTGATCCCCGCCACTTTAAAGTTGGTGCGGGTCGCTCTGCACAAGCTGAAGGGCATGGGCTTCAATGAAGCGGTGATCGTCACTGATCACGGGTTCTTTCTCAATGCTCAAGCCGATCATGGCGATGTGTGCAGTAAGCCTTCTGGGAAATGGGCTATCAATGCCCATGACCGGATGCTGCTTGGCGCAGGCAATGAGGATGCGCACAACCTTGTCATCTCGCCGGACAAGCTGGGCATCCGGACTGATGCGCCGCAGGCGGCCCTGCCGAAGACAATGGCTCCCTATAGCAGCGGGCATCTCTATTTTCATGGCGGAGCCTCCCTGGCGGAGGCGATTGTGCCGGTGATTGTGGCGCGGCTCGATGCGGGCGGGCAGCAGTCGGTCTCGAGATCGACCATTGAGCTTGGCTATCGCAATGGCATGTCGCGCATCACGACCTATGTACCGGTCATCGAAGTAGCGCTCGTCTCCGACGATATGTTCTCCCAAGGCATCAGCGTTGAGATTTTGCTCGAAGCGCAGGATGCCAAGGGGCGTGTCGTCGGCGAGCCGCGCCCTGGAGCTGAAGTCAATCCCGCCACCCGGACAATCACGCTGCTACCTGGGCAGCGCAAACAAATCGCGATCGGAATGGACAGGGAATTTGAAGGCAAGTTCACGGTCAAGGCGCTCAATCCGACAACGCTGGCGAGCTACAGCACCCTTAGCTTAGAAACGGACTACACAGTATGAGTGACAAGGATCAACTTGATACGAAGCTGCTCGCGGCCTTTGACGGTAAGGTGGTTCGCAAGGACTTACTACATCGTATCAAGAAGGGAACCAATGTACCCACCTTCGTCCTCGAATTTCTGTTGGCGCGGTTCTGCGCCAGCGACAATCAAGCCGAGATAGATGCCGGCATGGAAGCGGTCTTAGCGACGCTTCAGGATAACTACGTGCGGCCAGATGAGGCCAATGCCGCGCAGTCGAAAGTGGCGACCAAAGGCAGCCATCGCTTTATCGACAAAGTCCACGTCCGCTACGTCGAGAAGGAGAAGCGCCACTGGGCTTCGCTGGAGAATTTCAATTCGCAGCGCATAGCCATCGGCGAGAAGTTCTACCGCGACAACGACCGCCTGCTCGAGGGCGGCATCTGGGCAGAAGTCACGCTGACCCATAACGACATCGAAGAAGACAACTACGCCTTCTATATCGAGGATTTGCGTCCCATCCAGTTGTCGCGCTTTGACTTTGCGCGCTATGCGGAAGGACGAAATGGCTTTACGCGCGATGAGTGGATCGACGTGATCATGCGCTCGGTCGGGCTAGAGCCATCAAAGCTCGATCAGCGCGTAAAGATGCACTTCATCGCGCGCCTCGCCGCCCTCGTGGAGCCAAACTACAACTACATTGAGCTGGGCCCGCGCGGAACCGGCAAGTCCTATTTCTTTAGCGAGTTTTCGCCTTACGCCACGCTGATTTCAGGCGGACAGGCCACCAAGGCGACTCTCTTTTATAATAATGCGCGCCGGAAAGTCGGACTGGTTGGCTATTGGGATACTGTCGCATTTGACGAGGTCGGCGGCATCAAGGTGCGAGACCCGGACACCATTCAGATTATGAAAGACTTCATGGCGAATGGCCGGTTTTCGCGCGGCGCAGAGGTGATCGCCGATGCGAGCTTGAGCTTCGTCGGAAACATCGATTTATCCGTGCAGCAGGTCGTGAATTCAACGGAGTATGATCTCTTTCAGCCGTTGCCGCCCGAGCTCGATCTCGCCGTCATGGATCGCTTCGCGGCCTACATTCCCGGCTGGGAAATGCCCAAGAACAGCAGCTCATTCCTGACAAACCGATACGGCTTCATTACCGACTACCTGGCGGAGGCCTTCCACTACCAGTTCAAACATACAAACCGCTACGAAGAGGTCAGCCGCCGCGTTCGGCTTGGCAAAGCGGTTGAAGGGCGGGATGAAAAGGGCATCAAAAAGACAATCTGCGCCTTCCTGAAGGTCCTGCATCCCAACGGTCCGCCGACTGATGAGGAGTTTGAGGAATACGTCGCTTACGCGATTGAATGCCGCCGCCGCGTCAAGGAGCAGATGAACAAGCGCAAACCCGACGATGAGTTTGCGAAGATCGGGCTGTCTTACATCAACGCCGCGGGGCAGGACGTTGTCGTCTTTTGCCCGGAGTCCAAGAACGCCGAAGCGACCCAGCAGCCCGCAAGACGCCGCCTTCGGCAGAGCGGAGAGGAAGCAGCGACGGCGCCCGTGGCCGAAGCGTCCGTCGCAAGCGAGACAACCTCCTCACTGCCGCCTGAAAGCTCTCCGGTGGAGGCGGTTCCCGCTGAAAATCACCAGGTTCCCGCGCTTAAGGAGCAGCACTTCAATATCCTCTATGGGGATACGGGCCACAGCTATGAGTCCATCCTCGGGCCTTATCTGCGCAGTGCAAAGGCGGTCGTGATTGAAGACCCCTATATCCGCATGCCGCACCAAATCCAAAATTTCGTCCGCTTCTGTGAGACGGTTCTCCGATACAGCGTTGCGAAAAAGATCACCCTGATCACGAGCTATGATGACAAGACGCAATTCGCAGACATTTCTGAGAAGCTTGGAGAGTTGAAACAGAGCCTGCTCGAACTGGATGTTGAGCTTGAGATCGTTCTCAACGCTAAACTCCACGATCGAGAGATCAGGATCGACAACGGGTGGGTGGTGAAAATCGGCCGTGGCCTGGACTTCTACCAAAAGCCGGGAGGGTGGTTTGAGGTCGGATCGCACGATCTCAGCCTGCGCAAGTGTCTCGAAACTAAGGTGGACATTTACCGAGACTCGGCGCTGGTGAGTTAATTCGTTGAAAGTGTTGACCTATTTGCTTGAATATGCCTTTCTGGCTGATTTCAGCGTACGTTGAAACTTGACGTGTCCTTGAAGCTGGAGATTGATGCCGAGATCCCCGGAGGCCTGGACCGCGCAAAGGTCCGCACCCTCTTGGAGAATGCAATGACTCTGGGCTTCATCGACCAGGCCGTCAGTTAGGATCGCCATGTTAAAACCCTGGTCTCAATATCAGCAGGTCGTTGTGGAGACCTACGAGGCCGTGAAACCGGGGAAAAGTTCCCGCGTTCATGTGCGGCCTGTTCCCGGACAGCAGTTTCCGACGACAATGGATGTGGAATGCTCCCGCTCAATGCGCAAGCTGTATCCCGTGGGTACCCGGTTCCAGATATACGCCAAGGAGACGAACAGGGAGGGCGGCAAGCCGTTCCTGTATTCTCATTTCGATTGGCCGTTCCAGGTTGTGGAATAGACCGGCGGCGGCTCGTCCGCCGGCGCCGACAGCGCATCTTTTGTCCCCCTCCAGTTTCCGTTTGCTCAATCCATGACGCCATGACGGCCGGGCGCGCCGCCCGGTCAACGGCCTGCCCGCACCACCCCGGCTTTGCCGGCCGTGTTGTCCGTAGCCGCCTTTGGCGGTGACCGGGCGGCTCATTCGCCCAGCCTTTCTCCCTGGCGTCTTGAGCAACCGACAACAAAGGAGAAAGTCATGACCGAGACCCTATCTATCCCTCTAAACAAGCTCGTCCCCTGGGACGGCAATGTCCGCAAGACCGGAGTGTCAGAAGGCATCGAAGAGCTCTGTGCTTCGATCGCCGCGCACGGGCTCCTGCAAGCTCCCATCGTCCGCAAGGTCAAAGGCGGCAAATACGCCGTTGTCGCTGGACAGCGCCGCCTGCTTGCACTGAAGCGATTGGCCGAGAAGGGCACCATCGCTGCCGGCATGGAAATCCCGTGCCAGCTTGTAGCCGCGCAAGCCAATGCCTCCGAGATCAGCCTTGCCGAAAACGTCGTGCGCGTGGCCATGCACCCGGCAGATCAGTTCGAAGCCTTTCGTGATCTTGTCGACCGTGGCGCCGACGTGAGCTCGGTAGCTGCGCGGTTCGGTGTGTCCGAAGCCTTGGTGGCGAAGCGCCTGAAGCTGGGCCGGCTGAGCCCGGTTGTCCTCGAAGCCTACCGCAATGGCGAGATCGGGCTGGAGGAGGCGCAGGCCTTCGCGATCGTCGACGATCACACGGCGCAGGAGCGAGTCCTGTCCGAACTTTCCGAATGGCAGCGTTCACCGTTTTCTATCCGGCGCTGTCTCACCGAGGACGAAATACCCGCGAGCGACAAGCGTGTCCGCTTCGTTGGGCTTGAGGCCTTTGAGCGGGCCGGTGGGGCAGTCCGCCGTGACCTGTTCGACGACAATGACAGCGGCACGATCACCGATCAGGCGCTCCTTGGCAGCCTTGTTGCCGAGCAACTGTCCGCCGTGGCCGCAGAGGTTCGGGCCGAAGGTTGGGCCTGGGTTGAGATCGCTGCTGATTTCGACCGGTCGCTGCTCATGGATTTCTGCCGTGAGCAGCCGGTGCAGCGTGAACTGACCGAAGAGCAGGCAGCGGCACATGCAGCGCTGGCAGAAGAGTATGACGCCCTGGCCGACTCGGCTGAGGCCGATGACGGCGACGATGCCGTGCTGGCCCGGCTTGAGGAGATCGAGCAGGCGCTGGAAGCTCTCGATGAGAGCCGGACGGTCTGGCCTGCCGATGTGATGGCCATGGCCGGCGCCGTTGTAACGCTGGCTTATGACGGATCGCCCGATATCTTGCGGGGTCTTGTCCGCAAGGGCGATGAACCTGAACACCGCCCGGAGGACGAACCCGCACCCCGAAAGCCGGCGGGAATCTCAGCCTCGCTCATCGAGGACCTGACAGACGAGAAGTCATCGATCGTAGCGCGAGCGCTTGCCGGTAATCCGCGGGTGGCGCTTGCGTCGGTCGTTCATGCCATGGCGCTCCAGACTTTCTATAGGTTCACCCGAGAGCGTTCCTGCTTACAGATCACGCTGCGCGACATGCATTCGCGCGAGGAGGAGGATGTGTCTTCCGAAAGCTGGTCCGGCCGCTTGCCGGCCGAGCTGGAGGCCTTGTGGTCATGGTGCCTTGGACAGCCGCAGGAGACGCTGCTGGAGCTTCTGGCTCACATTGCCGGCCGGAGCGTCGATACCGTGCAGCGGAAAGCCGACGCCGCAAGCAATCCGCGCCTTGTTCATGGCGATGCTTTGGCGCGGGCCCTGGGAATCGACATGGCGGCAAATTTCGTCCCGGGTGTCGGCAACTACTTCTCGCGCATCAGCGGGGCGCAGATCGTTGCGGCCCTGTGCGAGGCGAAAAACGTTCCGGCGGCCCCGACCTGGTCGAAGATGAAAAAAGCCGAGCTGGCGGCATTCGCCGCCCGCGAGGTCGCCGGTACCGGCTGGCTTCCCGAGGCTATGCGGTTACGAGATGAAGTTCCGGTGTCCTTCGACGAAGCGGCATAACCGCTTGCCGGTCGCGCCGTTGGCGCGGCCGGCTTACTTACTTCGTGGAAAATGAATCGTCCCGAACGGGACGTTTTCCTTGCGCTGAGCCGGCTTAGTGTCAAAATCGTCCCGCTCGGTTCTTTTTATGGATTTTTGGCGATCTTGATGCTATAATCATCCCGATAGGGACGATTTATGCAAACGATCATCGATACGAAAACTTTGGGCGTGTTGATCCGCGAGGAACGCAAGGCGCAGAAACTGACCCAGGAACAGCTCGCCGGGCTGACCGGCGTAGGCGTGCGCTTCGTGCGCGAGCTCGAAGCCGGGAAGGACAGCTGCCAGATAGGCCGCGCCCTGCAGGTCGCTTCATCGCTGGGGCTGACCGTGTCGGTCAGCAGCCGGCGGGAGAGCGCGTCGTGACGCATCTTCTGGATGTCTGGTTCGGCGAGGCCAAGGCGGGCGCTCTCAGTCAGGATGACGGGGGCGCGCTCGCGTTTGCGTACGACCGCGACTATCTCGGGCGCAAGGAGACCCGCGCGATATCGTTTTCCCTGCCGCTCCGCGAGGAGCCGTATGCCGACCGGGTCGTGCGGCCGTTTTTCTCGGGTCTTCTGCCCGATGAGAGCGCGCGCCAGCGCCTTGCCGGGGCGCTCGGGATTTCTGAAGGCAATGCCTTCGGCCTGCTCGAAGTCATTGGCGGGGAATGCGCGGGGGCGTTGTCGCTGTATCCAGCGGGACAGACGCCGCCATCCTCAGATGATGATGGCGTCGAAATTCTCGGGACAGAGCGGCTCGAAGAGCTGATCGGCAAGCTCCGCGACCGCCCGCTGCTGGGCGGGGAGGAAGGCGTGCGCCTTTCTCTCGCGGGCGCGCAGGACAAGCTTGCCGTGTGTGTCGAAGGCGAAAGCATCGGCCTTGCCAAAGGCGGCCGGCCAACAACCCATATCCTGAAGCCGTTCATCCAGGCGCTGGAAGGCACTGTCGAGAACGAGCTGTTCTGCCTGCGCCTTGCTGCGCGTCTGGGGCTGCCCGTGCCCGCCGTGGACATGCGCCGGGCCGGCGCGGTCTCGTTCCTGCTGGTGAAGCGCTATGACCGCGTACAGCACAAGGACGGGTCCATCACGCGCCTGCACCAGGAAGATTTCTGTCAGGCGCTCAGCGTGCCGCCCGAACTCAAGTACGAGGAGGAAGGCGGGCCGGGGGTAAAGGTGTCGCTGGACTTGATCGACCGGGCGACCGCCCGGCCGGCGGCGGATCGCCTTGGCTTTATCCGCATGCTGGTTTTTCACTATCTCGTCGGCAATGCCGACGCCCACGGCAAGAATTACGCGATGCTCTACCGGGAGCGCGTGCCCGACCTTGCTCCGCTCTATGACGTTGTCTGCACCGCCGCCTATGCGCGCCTTGCGAAGAAGCTCGCGATGGCGATCGGCGAACGGAACGTCCCGGACACGATCCAGCTCAAGCATTGGCTGACGCTCGTGCCGGAGACGAAGGGCGCGCAGCGCCTGCTTGTGAAGGATATGGCCGACCTTGCCGGCAGGATCGGGGGTGAGGCGGACGCATTGGCTGCAGAGTTAGAGGCGGAGGGCATCGCTCACGATATCCTCAAAGCTATACGCGCCGTCATAGAGACGCGCGCGACCCATCTGCTGCGCATTACGGAAAAGGCTTGAACTTCATTGCGCGCGCTCGGTCCTCACATTGACTCTAAGGGAGCGTCCCGGCAGAATTCCCCTCGTGCAAGTGAGCATAAGGCCGCGCCTGGCACCTCGTTTATTGCGGCCATCAAGAATCCAGCACCAGTATGTACTGGCAAGGCTGATGAAATCCCGGAAACAATCCATGGAGGCGTGCCATGCACGACACGGATATTTTTGCGCGGATGCCGGTGCTGGATGTAAGTGCCGTGCAGCCGCCTTTGTCTGAACTGCTTCTCGTTTTCGAGAAGGAAGTCGAAGCCGCTTTTCAGGACGAGCTGTACCGCGTGCGCGACAATGGCGCGGTGTTTCGGTGCGCGCGGCCTGGGGGGCGGCGGCGGAAGCTGGACGAGGCCTGGACGTTCGGAGCGCTGAACAGGCATTCGGGGTATTTTGAGATCGCCGGCCATGTCGTCCACCGCATCGTGGCGACGGCCTTTCACGGCGTCTGTCCGTCATCAGAGCATGTCGTGGACCATATCGACACCAACAGGCTCAACAACCGGCCGGATAATCTGCGCTGGGTCACGCGGCTGGAAAACATCCTCCTTAACCCGATCACAAGGGCGCGGATCGAGCTGGCCTATGGATCGCTGGAGGCGTTCTTCCGCAATCCCGGCGCATCCGTCATCCCAAACTGGGAGTGGATGAGGATTGTCACCAAAGAGCAGGCAGAGGAAAGCCGGCAGCGGCTGCTGGCATGGGCGCAGACCGCTCAGAATCCCAAGGGCGGCAAGCTCGATGACTGGTTGTTCGCGCCGGCAAGGCCTGGCGTTGCGAGCGCAACGCCAGTCGATGAAGCGCAGCTGACGGCCGCACAGCGGGAAGCGCTACAGGTGCCCGCGTTTGAGTTTCCGGTTACGGAGCGCGAGGTGCGTATACCGGGTGCTGTGACGAGAAGACCGATCTTCGAGCCGGAGCCTCTTGAAACGGAGTCGCTGACCGCGAGCGCGTTTCAGCGGAAATGGCGCACGCCGACTGAATTCCCGCAATGTCCTACGGAAGTGGGGGATGGGGCGCTGGCCGATTATCTCGCGCGGCTGTCATCGGGCGCGGTATTCACGCGCAGCCGCTTCGGCGAGAACATCGTAGTGGAAGCGGCCATGGGGCCGGGCAACATCCTCTCCGTCGTCAGCAGTGCGCCGCCGGAGAGCGTCAAAGGCTGGGCCCGCGCGCAAGTGTATGTCGAGGGGGAGAAGTTCTGTCACGAATCCTGCGGTACGTTCTTCGAGCGGGAGGGTGTGATGAAGGCGCATTGCAAGGCGATCGGCGCGACGTACGAACAGTACGGCGAGTCGATTGATGATTACTGCTAGGGGCTTGTGGCGCATCCCTTGCGGGACCGGGCTCTAGGCGCTGCCCCGAGCCGCGACGCGTCTCGGCCCATACGGGTTACGATCCCTTGCTTGAAGATAGAGGCTCGGGAACGCACCACCAAAGCAGCCCTGCCGTCTGTATCGCCGTCGCCCTCATCAGGTGAGGCGACGGACGGCTCCAGACGAAGCAGAATGCAAGCTATAAGGCTGAAAGGAAGAGACGCGGAAAGTCCATGTATTGTTATGTCGATGAAAGCGGAAACACCGGCCTTGAGCTGTTCGATGCGAACCAGCCCATCCTTTACTATGGCCTCCTGACGGCCAAGGCCAACCTTGATGTGGTGGCGGAACCGCTGCTGAAGGAATTGCGCGCGAGCCTTGGCGTCAATCGCCTTCACGCCAATGAGCTGGGCGTGGCGCGCCTGACCACGGCCGCGGAAAAGCTCATGCGGTTCAGCAAGAAGAACGACCTGCGCTTCTCGATGCTGCGGGTCAAAAAGCCCGACCACGCCCTCATCTGCTTTTTCGATCAGGTATTTGATTCAGGGATGAACAACGCCGTTCCCTGGCATCACTATTTTACGCCGTTGCGGTACATCCTGCTCTTCAAGGTCGCTCATTTGTTCGACGAGGCCCTGGCGAAGGAGGCCTGGAAGGCGCGGCGCGAGCGCAATCCTGCCCGCGCGGCGCAGATGTTGACAAAGCTCTGTAACGACCTTCTGCCGCGCGTCGCTACACTGCCCGATGCCCGGTCGCGGGAGCTGGTGTCCGGCGCGCTGCGATGGGCGGCGGCCCACCCTCATGAGATCAGCTTCGGGGTCGGCAACTATGACAGCGCCCTGCAGATTTCTCCAAATCTTGTCGGTTTCCAGCAGGTCCTGCAAACGATCGCCCTGCAGTCCTCCGCGCAGAAACGGCAAGTGAGGAAGATCACGGTGGACCGCCAGACCGAGTTCAACAACGCGCAAGGGGAACTGGCAGAGTTTTACCGCGCGCTGCGAGGCCACAAGGGCGAGATGGGACCGGGCATGCCGACATTCGACTACTCGCTGATGCCGGAGGTCCCGCCGACATTCACACCCGGCGACGCCAGCGCGGGGCTGGAGCTCGTGGATATCACCTTGTGGATCGCCAAGCGCCTTGAAGAGCGCAAGCCTTTGTCCCCGGAACTGGAGCAGCTGTTCTGGACGCAGGCAAAACGCGGCGTCACTGACGAGGTTTCGCTCAGAGGGCTCGACAGACGGTGGCGTCACCTGATGGATTTGCCGGAGCCGGACAAGCCGCTGCCCGAAGAGATGCAAAAGCACTTCGCCGCGCTCGAAGAACGGCGCCTGAAAGAAGTAGCGGAATTGCCGGCCAGGCAGGCCGCGGGGGCATAGCGTTGGAACAAGGCTCCGTCATTGGCATCGATGTGGGCTGTTCGCCGCTGCGGCGATCAAGCGCGATTTGTCGCTTGGACTGGACCGCCTCGACCATCTTCTGGGAGATCGAACGATTTCGGGCGATCGAGCCCGAGCGCGAAAGCGTCATCGCCAAGGTCGGCGCGGGCCGCCCTGTCGCGGTGGCGGCCTTTGACGGTCTCTTGCGGCGAGGCTTTGACATTATCGGGCGATACCGCACGGCGGAGCGTATGCTCACAAGACGCCTGGGCCGAGTAATAGGAAAGACCGGACAGTCGAGTGCGCCGGTCGGAAAACTGCTGAACCAGCATGCGAACGAATGCGCCGCACATGTTCTGGCGCTTGCTGACTTGAACGAAGCGCGTCACGGCGTTCCGCTGGACGACAAAGCACTGGTCGAGGCGTTTCCGGGAGCCTTTCTCGGCACGATGATAGAGAACCCCGAATCGCTCGGCGCGCGACGCGGAGACCGGTCGGATACATTCTTCCGCCACCTTACTGGCAGCGGCCGGCTGCGAGCACTGATCGATCATCTTCTACCGGAGCGAACGCTGACCGGCGATCTGGCGGCAGTCGTCAATCACGACGACCGGGCCGCGCTGGTCTGCGCCCTGTCGGCGCTCGCCGTGGCAGCCGGCAACTTCGTTGCCGTCGGCGACGATGACGGGTGGATTATCCTGCCGCCGCGGACCTTCATCCAGCCTGCGCAATGGGCTCTGCTGGAGGCCAATGCTTCAGATCAGGGCGCGACTGCGCTGTTCGTCGAGACGCTACATACCATCAAGTGAAGGAGCGCTATGCAGAAGAATATGACAGGCAACTGGGGAATCGAACTGAAGGGCGCTGAGGCGGACCTGACAGCCTGGCGCATGCTGCTGAAGCCGCCCTTCGATCCCTGCGTCGAGGAAATCAAAGACGAAAGGGGCGACTACCTCGTCCTGCTGTCATCGGCCTTTGGGGGACTGGCGACGTCTACCGACGTTCATGCCGCCGCCAAGCCGCTGCTCAAGACTCTAAATGTCGCTATGGCCAAAAATGCTGACGCTGATCCCGTTACGCCCGGAGCGGCTGTGGAATTTGTCGCTGGTGGCCCGCCGCGCAAGCATCATGTGGTGGAAGTAGAGACCGTTACTCTGAAGATGAGGATGGGCCTTGCTACCGTCACGGTGACGGACGCGGACGGCAAAGTGGTAGAGCCTAAACCCGCGCCCTCCCGCGTACAGGAATGGATGCGTGCGGCGGCGCTTGTGCCGGATATCGGCGCCGCGCTTCGCTATCTGGAAGGCAAGCCCGGCTGGGTCGACCTCTACAAGGCCTACGAGGCCGTGCGGAAAATGCCGAGCGGCGGTCTGTCCGACACTGAAATCAGGCGCTTCACCCAGACCGCCAACACCGAAGACAGGCATCATCCCAACAGCAACACAAAGCCTCACACCCGCCCGATGGAATTGTGGGAGGCGCGGGCGCTGATAACGCAATGGGTCTCGGCTGCCATAGACGACATACTTGTCAAAAACCCACTGCCCCCCGCTGCCACCGGTCCCTAGTTAGGCGCCCAGCTACCCCTTGCCAGAGAATAACGA
>VFQM010000925.1_pt1 | contig 28534 bp, 25 predicted proteins | sample 3512391 | NCBI WGS metagenome assembly VFQM01 (sample SAMN10412369, study PRJNA504923) | tailings metagenome | isolation source: Replicate 1 from Balatoc abandoned mine | place: Philippines
GCAAGACCGCCGGCAAGGACGCCGCGCAGGCCAAGTCCACCTACCCCGCGCTGCTCGGCCCCGAGGGCGCGCGCGCCCACCTGCACGCGGTCGCCGCGCGCGCCGGCGCCGCGCTCGACGCCCTGCCCGGCGACCGGGACGCGCTGCGCGAGCTGCTGCACTTCGCCGTCGAACGTGGGCACTGAGCCCGGGCAGGTCGGCGCCGGCCGCGGCCGATGCGAATCGCAGGCAAGAAAAAGGCGGCCCGGAGGCCGCCTTTCCGTTCCGCGCGGAGGCGATCAGCCGATCAGGCGGATCGACACCGGGTAGCGGTAGTTCTCGCCGTTGTTGGCCTTGATGCCGGCCAGGATGCAGAAGACGATGTTGCCGATCAGGATCACCGGGTAGAGCAGGAAGCCGATCAGCAGGAAGCTCAGCACCATCGCCACGATCCACGACAGCAGCACCGTGATCTGGAAGTTCAGCGCTTCCTTGGACTGCGAGATCAGGAAGGCCTTCTCCGGCTTGTCCTTGTTGATCAGCCAGATGATGAGCGGGACGATGAAGCCCGCGACGATACCCGAGAGGTGGGTGATCAGGGCCAGGGTCTTCTCGTCCTGCGAGGCACCGGTGTTCTGCACGTCGTTCATTGCATTCCCCTACGATTGACGGCGCACCGCGCGCCGAAAGCGCGCCCACTTTCCGGCCTCGTGAAGGGCCTGTCAAGGCGCGATGCTCAGCCCGCGCCGGCCACCGTCATGCGCCCGACCAGCAGCGAACCCATGCCCACGTGCGAGCGGCGGTCGCGGTCCGCGCCGACCGCCTCGATGGCCTGGAAGATGTCCGGCAGCGAGCCGGCGATGGTGGCCTCGTCCACCGGCCAGGCGATGGCGCCGTCCTCGATCCAGAAGCCGGCCGCGCCGCGCGAGTAATCGCCGGTGACGGTGTTGGCGCCCTGCCCCATCAGCTCGGTCACCAGCAGGCCGCGGCGCATGCCGGCCATCAGTTCGCCCAGGTCGCGCGCGTTGGCGGCGACCTCGAGGTTGTGCGCGCCGCCGGCGTTGCCGGTGCTGGCCAGGCCCAGCCGGCGCGCGGAGTAGCTCGACAGCAGGTAACGGGCCAGCACGCCGTCGCGGATGATGTCGGAGTCCACCGTCGCCACGCCCTCGCTGTCGAAGCTGGTCGAGCGCAGGCCGCGCACCACGTGCGGCCGCTCGACCAGCTGGAACCAGGGCGGCAGGATGCGTTCGCCGAGCTTGCCGAGCAGGAAGCTGGCCTGGCGGTAGAGTGCGCCGCCCGAAGCCGCGGCGAGCAGGTGCCCGACCAGGCTGCGCGCCACCTCGGGCGCGAACAGCACCGGCACCTCGCCGGTGGGGGCGGGGCGCGGGTCCAGGCGCGCGACCGCGCGCTCGGCGGCGCGGCGGCCGACCGCAGCGGCGGGTTCGAGTTCGTCCGGCGACAGCGCGCTGGTGTACCAGTAGTCGCGCTGCATGCCGTCGCCGCGGCCGGCGATCAGGGACACGCTGAGCGAGTGGTGGGTGTCGCGCTCGCCGCCGACGAAACCATGGCTGTTGGCGTACACCGAAAGGCTGTCGCCCGTGTAGACCGAGGCGCCCTCGGAATTGCCGATGCGCGGGTCCGCGGCGCGGCCGGCGGCCTCGGCCTCGGCCGCCAGCGCGATGGCGCCCTCGGCATCCAGGGCCCAGGGGTGCCAGCTGTCGAACTCGCGCAGTTCGGTGGCCATGCGATCGGCGTCGGCCAGGCCGGCGGCCGGGTCGGCCTCGGTGTGGCGGGCGATGGCGCAGGCCTGCTCGACCGTGGCCTGCAGCGAGCCCGGCTGCAGGTCCGCCGTGCTGGCATTGCCCTTGCGCTGGCCGAAGTAGACGGTGACGGCGACGCCGCGGTCGCGGGTGCGCTCGACGGTCTCGACCTCGCCCAGGCGCACGTTGACCGACAGGCCGCGGTCCTCGTTCATCAGCACCTCGGCCTGGGTGGCGCCGCGGGCCGCGCACTGGCGCAGCACCTCGCGGGCCAGCCCGGCGAGCTGGTCCAGGCGGGCGCGGGAATCGTCCTGGCTTGGGACGGGGTGGTTCATGGGCGTATCCTTGCGGCCCCGGACGGGACGACGCGATGCAAAGGTTCGAAGAAGACGAGATCGAGGACGACGGCGAGGACCTGGGCCCCAGCCGCGGCGAACGCCGCCGCGAGGCCCTGGCGGTGCTCGACCTGGCCCGCCAGCTGGTGGAGCAGTCCGACGCGCGCCTGGCGCAGATCCCGATGGACGAAGACCTGCGCGAGCTGGTGATCGCCTCGAAGAAGATCACCGCGCAGATCGCCCGCAAGCGGCAGGTGCAGTACCTGGCCAAGCACATGCGCCGGCGCGAGGACGAGGCCCTGGCGGCGATCCGCGCCGCGCTCGAGCATGAAAAATCCGACCACCGGCGCGAGGCCCAGGCCCTGCACGCGGTGGAGCACTGGCGCGACCGCCTGATCGACGAAGGCGACGCCGCGCTGGCGGAGTTCCTGGCCGAGCACCCGCGGGCCGACCGACAGCACCTGCGCCAGCTGGCGCGCAACGCGCACCAGGAACGCCTGAAGAACAAGCCGCCGCACGCCTACCGCGAACTCTTCCGCGAACTCCGCGACCTGCTCTCCGCAACGCCGGGCGCCGACTGAAAAGCCTTTGGACGCGGATTCACGCGGAAAGACGCGGATAGGGCAAAAGCTGTTTGGAGTGGCTTTCGCTGTATCCGCGTTTATCCGCGTCAATCCGTGGCCAAAAGCAGTCCGGTTCACGCGCGGGTGCCGCCGACGGTCATCGCGTCGATGCGCAGGGTGGGCTGGCCGACGCCGACGGGCACGCTCTGGCCGTCCTTGCCGCAGATGCCCACGCCCTCGTCCAGCGCGAGGTCGCGGCCGACCATGGACACGCGCGTCATCGTTTCCGGGCCGTTGCCGATCAGCGTCGCGCCCTTCACCGGGCGGGTGATGCGCCCGTCCTCGATCAGGTAGGCCTCGGAGGCCGAGAACACGAACTTGCCGCTGGTGATGTCGACCTGGCCGCCGCCGAAGTTCGGCGCGTACAGGCCCTTTTTCACCGAGGCGATGATCTCGGCCGGGTCGTAGGGGCCGGCGAGCATGTAGGTGTTGGTCATGCGCGGCATCGGCAGCTGGGCGAAGCTCTCGCGGCGGCCGTTGCCGGTGGGCGCCATGCCCATCAGGCGCGCGTTGAGCGTGTCCTGCATGTAGCCGCGCAGGATGCCGTCCTCGATCAGCGTCGTGCAGCGCGTCGGCGTGCCTTCGTCGTCGATGTTGAGCGACCCGCGGCGGCCGGCCAGGGTGCCGTCGTCGACGATGGTGACGCCGGGCGCGGCCACGCGTTCGCCGATGCGGCCCGAGTAGACCGAGGTGCCCTTGCGGTTGAAGTCGCCCTCGAGGCCGTGGCCGACCGCCTCGTGCAGCAGCACGCCGGGCCAGCCGGGGCCGAGCACCACCGGCATCGTGCCGGCGGGCGCGTCGGTGGATTCGAGGTTCACCAGGGCCTGGCGCAGCGCCTCGCGCGCCACCGCCATCGGCCGCTCGCCCGACAGCAGCTCGTCGTAGCCGTAGCGTCCGCCGGCGCCGCTGTAGCCCTGCTCGCGCCGGCCGCCCTGCTCGACGATCACCTGCACGTTGAAGCGCACCAGCGGCCGCACGTCGGCGCCGACCGTGCCGTCGCTGCGGGCCACCAGCACGGTGTCGACGCCGCCGGACAGGCTGACCACCACCTGCTTCACGCGCGGGTCGGCCTGGCGCAGCCAGGCGTCCACCTCGCGCAGCGCGGCGATCTTGGCGTCGGCGGGCATCGCCTCGACCGGATCCAGCGGCGCGTACAGGCCATGGCCGCGCACCACGATGCGCTGGCCGCGGCCGCCGCCGTCGCCGCCGCGGCTGATCGCGCGCGCGGCGTTGGCGGAGTCCAGCAGCGCCTCGGCGCGGATGTCGTCGGAATAGGCGAAGCCGGTCTTCTCGCCGCTGACCGCACGCACGCCCACGCCCTGTTCGATCGAATGCGAGCCGTCCTTGACGATGCCGTCCTCGACCGTCCAGGCCTCGCGCCGGCTGTGCTGGAAATACAGGTCGCCGTGGTCCACGCCCGGGCCCATCAGGCGGGCGAAGGCGAGGTCGATCGCGCCCAGGTCGAGGCCACCGGGGGCGAGCAGGCGCGACTGCGCCAGGGCGAGGGAATCGGTCATGCGGGGATCCGGCGCGGAACGTCAGGGGGCATAGCCTGACAGATGCGGGGTGAACGCGCCGGCTTCAAGGCTGGCGCGCGGGCGCGGGACCGTCCGCCGCCGGTTCCTCCGGCGCGCCCTTCTCCACCACCTCGACCACCGGCTCCCTCCACGGACCGGTCACGTGGTAGACGGTGCGCGCGGCGCGCTTGAGCGGCTTCTGCAGCACCGCCTGCGCGACCGCGCCGACCGCGGCCCCGACCGGTCCGCCGGCGATCGCGCCGATCGCCGGCAGCACGCCGCCGGCCTTGGGCAGCACTTCGATGCGCTGGTCGTAGACCTGGCGGCGCAGGTCGGTGCTGCCGCTGACGCGGATCTCGGCGGCCGGGCCGTTGATCTGCAGCAGGTCGGTGCGCGCCACGCCGTCCTCGAACACGAACTCGCCGGCCATGGTGTTGAAGCCGAAGCCCTTGGAGAAGAAATCGCTGAAGTCGAGCGTGAGCCGGCGCGGGATCTCCGCCAGCGAGATCAGGCCCAGCACGCGGCCGCCGCCGCCCGGTTCGACCTCCAGCAGCGCGCCCTCGCCGACCTCGGCGCGCAGCGTGCCGGTGAAGCGGGCCAGGGCGAAGCTGCCGGGCGAACCCGGCCAGCGCCCGGCCAGGCGGCCCGTGGTCGGCCCGTCCTCGACCATGCCGGCCAGGCCGAAGGCGCCGAGGAGGTCGCCCAGGCTGTCGGCCTCGAACTCGACGCTGAACTCGGACTCGGCCCGGCCCTCGCCCACCCGGCGCCACTCGCCGCTGGCGCTCAGCGCCAGTTCGTCGGCGCGGGTGGCGAAGCGATCGATGCGCAGGCCGGTGGCGGAGGGCACCGCCTGCAGTTCGGCGCGGCCCAGGACGAGCGTGCCCATGCGCAGGTCCTCGACCTGGAAGTCGAGGGCCGGCAGGCCGGTCGGGTCCTGGTCGGGCGCGGGTGGCGCCTCGGCCACGGCCGCGGCGGCCCCGGCGTCTTCGCCGGCGCCCGGGGCGCGGCCGGCGTCGCCGGAGGCCCCGCCTTCCGCGGCCGCCGGCGCCTTTTCCGGCCAGTGCAGGCGGGCGAAGCGGCCGAGGATCGCGCCGCGCTCGCCGGCGGGCACCTCGACCGTGCCCGACACCGCCTCGCCGTCCAGGCGCAGCTGCGTGCCGGCGGGCTGGCGGCTCAGGCGCACGCGGGTGGCGGCAAACGGCGCGCCGAGCAGGTCGAGCGAATCCACCTGCAGGTCCACCTCGCGCAGGCTGCCGACCCCGCCACCGTCGCCGGCGAAGCCGACCCAGCCGGCGGCGTCGAGCGAGGGACTGCGGCCCGACACCTCCAGGCCCAGCGGCGGCGGCGCCGGCACGTCCCCCGGGCCGAAGCGGATGGCGGCGGCCAGGCTGTCGTCCTCGCCGACGCGGCCGCGCAGGCGCACCAGGTCTTCGCCCAGGGCCAGGCGCACCTCGCCCCGGGCCAGCGGCAGCGGCGTGTCCAGGCGCAGGGCCAGGCGCCCGTCCGCCGGCTTGGCCAGCGGCGCCGGCAGGTCCACCGCCAGGCCGGCGAGGTCGCTCTCGACCCGCAGGCGGGCCGGCAGCGGAGCCGCGTTGGCGGGACCGACACGCGGGCCGCCGGCGGGCACGTCCACGCGCAGGCGCCAGTCGGCCTCGCCCTCGAGCCGCGAACCCAGCCATTGCAGCGGCGGGTGCCGCGCCAGCAGCGGCGTGGCGGGAAAGCGGCCCTGCAGTTCGGCCACGGCACCCAGCGCGCCGTCGCCGGTGTCGTCGCCGACCTGCAGGGAAAAGGCCGCGGGATGGCCGTCGAAGCGCACGTCCAGGGCGCGCGCGCTGAACCCGCCGGCGTGGAAGTCGACCCCGCCGGTGGCGCGCTCGAGCACGATGTCCCAGCGCGGATCGGCCAGGCGCACGCCGCGCAGGTCCAGGCGTCCCTCGATGCGACGCGCGTCGCCGGCCTTGGGCGACAGCGGCAGGTCGAGCTGCAGCCCCACCGCCACCGGCCCGCGCACGCTGGCGTTGTCCAGGTGCGCCTCGTTGCCCGCGCGCAGCGGGCTGGCCGACACCAGCGCCTGCAGGTCCTCGCCGCGCGTCTCGGTGGTGATGTCCAGGACCAGGCGCGCGGCCTTGAAGTCGGCGATGCCGCCGGCGACGCGGGCCACGGGGTTGCCGGCGATGCCGCCGCGGCCCTCGATCGCCATGCCGGGGCCGTCGAAGGCCACGTCCAGCTCCATGCCCTCGGCCGCGGGCCAGTCGGGCCGGAAGGCGACGGTGGCGGCCGAGACGCGGGTGCGCGCATCGAAGCGGCCCTCGCCCGCGCGGAAGGGCCAGTCGTCGAGGTCGCCGGCGAGCACGGCGCGGCTGTCGAGCACTTCGCCGGAGACCAGGGCCGTGTCCAGCCAGTCGATGGTCGCGGGCGGCATCTTGCCGACGACCCAGAAGCGTTTGGCGGCGGCGAAGCTGGAGGGATCGACGTCGGCCGCCAGGTCCAGGCGCGGGCGCCGGCCCGGGCCGCCGAAGGCCAGTTCGGCGCGCAGCGTGGTGCCGTAGTCCGGGCCGCGCAGGCGCAGGCCGGCGGCGCCGAGCGTCCAGGCCTCGCCGTCGCGCCACCAGCCCAGGGTGCCGCCGAGCTCGGCCGCCAGCGGCTCGCGGAAGCCGGCCCAGTCGAACTCGACCGGGCCGCGCACCTTCATCACGCCGCCGGCCTGGTCGAAGGCCGCGCTGCCGGACAGGCCGCGCAGGCCCGGCTGGCCGCCATCGGCCCACCAGCCGATGCCCTCGAAGCCGGCCGAACCGGCGAAGCGCCCGCCCTGCCCCTGCACGCGCAGGTTGCGCAGCTGGCCCTCGGGCGCGGCCTGCTGCAGCCAGCGACGCAGCCCGTCGGGCAGGCGCGGGCTGAGCACGGCCAGGGCGCGCGCCGGTGCGAAATCCACCCGCGGCGCCTGCAGCGCCCAGGCCTCGCCGCCGGCGACCCAGAGGCCATCGAGGCTCAGCGGTCGCTCGCGGCCGCGCTGGTGGAAATGCAGTTCGGGCGCGTGCAGCTGCCAGCCCTCGCCCTGCGCCTGCCAGCGCGCCAGCAGGTCGACGCGTTCGAAGGCGGCGGGCGGCGAGTGCAGGCTGCCGTCCCCGCGCGGGAACCAGGGCGTGCGCGCCCCCAGCGCCAGCGGCGCCAGCTCGGCGCGGCTGCGCACGTCGGCCACGCGCTGGGCCTGGATGCGCGCCCACAGGTCGAGGTCGCCGGCGCCGGCCACGACCAGGCCGGTGTCGGCCAGCAGCGGCGACCACTCGCCGAGGTCGAGGTCGCGGCCGCCGACCCAGAGTTGGCCGGACCAGTCGCCGCGGCGCAGTTCGGCGCTGCCGGCGATCGGCCGCCCGCCTTCCACCGCCCAGGCGCGCAGGCCCGCGACCAGGCCGTCGCCGCGCACGCGCAGGCGCAGGTCCACGCGCGGCAAGTGCAGCTCCGACGCGAGCGCACCGGCGCGCACCACCAGGCTGGCGCGCTCGACCTGCAGTTCGCCCAGGGCCTCGAGCGTGTCCAGCGGGTCCACGTCCGGGCGCGGTTCGAAGGGCAGGCCGTCGAGCTTCCAGCGGCCGTCGTCGCCCCGCACGAGCGCCAGCGACAGCTCGCGCACCCGCAGCTCGGTCAGCGGCGCGCCGGGCAGCAGGCCGGAATAGACGGCGACCAGCAGCTCGGCGCGGCCGATGTCGAGCACGCGCTCGCCCTCGCCGATGCGCAGGCCCTGGAGCGTGAAGCGCGGCCCGCGCCGGGTCCACTGCGCGCTGGCGGCATCGAAGGCGACCGGTTCGCCGATGCGCTCGGACAGCCAGGCGGCGACCTTCTCCGGGTGCCGCTCGACCAGGGGCAGGACCTGGTTGAGCGCGCCGACCACGGTCGCGGCCAGGATCAGCACCACCAGCGCGCCATAGCCCAGCAGGCGGCGGAGGTGGCGGATCCGGCGGCGCAGCGGCGACTGCATCGGCCTTACAGCAGCACCACGTCGTATTGTTCCTGCGCGTACTGGTCGTCGGCCTGGAAGCGGATGGACTTGCCGAGGAACTCCTCGAGCTCGGCCACCGCGGCCGACTCCTCCTCGGTGATCTTGCCCACCACCTTGGGCGAGGCGATCACCAGCAGCTGCGAGGCCTCGAACTGGCGCACGGCGCGGGTGATCTCGCGGAAGATCTCGTAGGTCAGGGTCTCGGGCGTCTTGAGCGCGCCGCGGCCGCCGCATTCGTGGCAGGGCTCGCAGAGCTGGCGCTCGAGGCTCTCGGTGGTGCGCTTGCGGGTCATCTCGACCAGGCCCAGCGGCGAGAACTCGTGCACCGAGGTGCGGGCGTGGTCGTGCGACAGGCCCTTCTCGAGCGTGCGCAGCACCTGCCGCTTGTGCTCGTCGTCGGTCATGTCGATGAAGTCGATGATGATGATGCCGCCGAGGTTGCGCAGGCGCAGCTGGCGCGCCACCGACTGCGCGGCCTCGAGGTTGGTGCGGTACACCGTCTCCTCGAGGTTGCGCTGGCCGAGGAAGCTGCCGGTGTTGACGTCGATGGTGGTCATCGCCTCGGTCTGGTCGATGACGAGGTAGCCACCGGACTTGAGCGGCACCTCCTTCTGCAGCGCGCGCTGGATCTCGTCCTCGACGCCGTAGAGGTCGAAGATCGGCCGCTCGCCCGGGTAGTGCTCGATGCGCTCGGCCAGGCCGGGCATGAACTGGCGGGCGAAGGTGCTGAGCTTGTCCAGCGCCTCGCGCGAATCCACCCGCACCTTGTCCACGTCCTTGCGCATCAGGTCGCGCACGGCGCGCAGCGGCAGCGCGAGGTCCTCGTAGATGCGCTGGCCGACCCGGGTGGCCGCGCTGGCTTCCTGGATGACGCCCCAGGCGCGGCGCAGGTAGGCCACGTCCTCGGCCAGCGCCTCTTCCGGCTGGCCCTCGGCATTGGTGCGGATGATGTAGCCCTGGCCGCTGCCGTTGGCCAGCGCGCCGACGATGCCCTTCAGGCGCGCGCGCTCGGCGTCGTCCTCGATGCGCGCCGACACGCCCAGCACGCGCGAGTGCGGCAGGAACACCAGGTAGCGGGACGGGATCGAGAGCTGCGTGGTCAGGCGCGCGCCCTTGCTGCCGATCGGGTCCTTGACCACCTGCACGACGATCTCCTGGCCCTCGTGCACCAGCGAGCTGATCGGCGGCGTCGGCGCGGGCGGCGCCGGCTCGTCGCTCTCGACCGCCTGCACGGCCGGCACGCGGTGGATGTCGGAGGCGTGCAGGAAGGCGGCGCGGTCCAGGCCGATCTCGACGAAGGCGGCCTGCATGCCGGGCATCACCCGCTGCACCCGGCCCTTGTAGATGTTGCCGACCACGCCGCGGCGCGAGGCGCGCTCGATGTGCAGCTCCTGCAGCATGCCGTTCTCGACCACGGCCACGCGGGTCTCGCGCGGGGTCACGTTGACCAGGATTTCCTCGGACACCGGTGGCTCCTCAGTCGAACAGGCCGAAGGCGCGCAGCAGCGACGCCGTCTCGTGCATGGGCAGGCCCATCACGCCCGAATGGCTGCCCGACAGGTGCGGCACCCAGGCGGCGAAGCGGCCCTGGATGGCATAGGCGCCGGCCTTGCCGAAGCACTCGCCGCTGGCGATGTAGGCGGCGACCTGGGCGTCGGTGAGCGGCGCGACCGTGACCTCGGTGCGGGAGGTGGCGTGCAGCTCGCGGCCGGCGCTGACCAGCCAGACGGTCGAATAGACCTCGTGCACGCGGCCCGAGAGCGCGCCCAGCATCTCCGCGGCCTCGGCGGCGTCGGCGGGCTTGCCGAACACGCGGTCGCCGAGCACGACCTCGGTGTCGGCGCCGAGCACGACCGCGCCGGGCTTGGCCATCACGGCCAGCAGGCCGGCGCCGGCCTTTTCGCGCGCGACGCGGCTGACGTAGTCGGCCGGGGCCTCGCCGGGTTCGCGCCGTTCGGGCACGTCCACCTCGAGCAGTCCGAAGGGCACGCCCAGCTGGGCGAGCAGGTCGCGGCGACGCGGCGATTGCGAGGCAAGGTGCAGCATCGGCCAAGGATAGCCGTCCCGGGTGCCGGTGAGGGAGGCGTCAAGGCCGCGCGGCGCGCGCCGGCGTTCAGGCGCGGTGGTAGGGATGGTTGGCCAGCAGGCTGGCGGCGCGGTAGAGCTGTTCGGCCAGCACCAGCCGCACCAGCATGTGCGGCAGGGTCAGCGGGCCGAGGGACCAGCTCTCGTGCGCCGCCGCCATGACCTCGGGCGCGTGGCCCTCGGGGCCGCCGATCAGGAAGGCCAGGTCGCGGCCCTGCTGGCGCCAGACCTCCAGGCGCTGGGCGAGCTGCTCGGACGAATGCGCCCGGCCGCGGCCATCGAGCGCGACGACCCAGGCCCCGCGCGGCAGCGCCGCCAGCACGCGCCCGCCTTCGTCGGCCATGGCCCGGGCGGCATCGCGGCCCTTGCCGCGCAGCCCGGGCGCCACTTCGGCCAGCTCGAGCGGCAGCCAGTGCGACAGCCGCTTCTGGTACTCCGCGAAGCCCTCGGCCATCCACCCCGGTGCCTTCTCTCCCACCGCCACCAGCCGCGCTTTCATCGGCGTCGGAGGCAGAAGGAATTGGCCACGGATTCACGCGGATGAACGCGGATAAGGCAAAAGCAAGCCTGAATTGCCTTTGCTCTATCCGTGTTCATCCGCGTCCATCCGCGTCAAAAGACAGCTTTCAGGAACCGGCGTCTTCGGGGGGCTGGTCGCCGACGGTCCAGAGGCGCTCGAGGGCGTAGAACTCGCGCACGCGCGGCAGCATGACGTGGACGATGACGTCGCCCAGGTCCACCAGCACCCACTCGGCCTCGCGCTCGCCTTCGACGCCCAGCGGCATGACGCCCAGCTTCTTGGCGAACTTCACCACTTCGTCGGCCACCGACTTCACGTGCCGGGTCGAGGTGCCCGACACCACCACCAGGTAGTCGGCGATGCTGGTCTTGCCGCGCACGTCGATCTCGACGGCGTCCTTGGCCTTCATCTCCTCCAGCGCCGCGTGCACCTGCTTGAGCAGGGCCTGCGGCGAGGGCGCCGGGTCGGGGATCTGGGTCTTGATGACGTGGGCTTGGGTGGTCAACGCGGCGCTCGGTGCGGGAATCGGGGGGCGATTATACGCCCGGGGCGGCGGGGCCGGCGCCGTAGAGGCCGTGGCGCGCGATATAGGCCGCCACCGCCGGGGCCAGCCAGTGCCCGGTCGCCTCGCCGGCGGCGAGCCGGCGGCGCAGTTCGGTGGCCGAGGCCGGGTGCGGCGGCATGGCGATGCGCAGGAAACGCCCGGCCGGGCGCGCGGCCAGGTCGGCCGGCGACGTCGCCCAGCGGCCGTCGATCACCTCGGCCAGGGCCGGGGGCAAGGCGGCCAGGGCATGCCCCGGGCGGGTCACGACCACGAAATGGGCCAGGTCGAGCAGCGCCGGCCAGCGGTGCCAGGTCGGCAGGCCGCGGAAGGCATCGGCGCCGACGACCCAGGCCAGCGGGGCCGCCGGCCCGAGGGCCGTGCGCACCTCGTCGAGGGTCGTGGCCGTCCAGGACGGACCGGGGCGGCCCAGTTCGCGGGCGTCGAGGTGCAGGTCGCGTTCGCCGTCCAGGGCCAGGGCCAGCATCTCGGCCCGCTGCGCCGCGCTCGCGCCCGGCGCCGCGCGGTGCGGCGGATCGGCGGCCGGCAGCAGGTGCACGGGCGCGCCGAAGGCGTCGCGCACCGCCCGGGCCACCGCCAGGTGGCCGGCGTGGACCGGGTCGAATGTGCCGCCGTAGCCCAGCCAGGGCCTCATGCCGTCAGCAGGCCGCGGGCGCGCGGATCGGCCAGGGCCAGCAGCAGGCGCTCGAGCAGCAGCCAGGGGTCGCCGTCGCCACGGCCCTTGGCGCAGCGGTCGATGCGGCCGCATTCGGCGGCGAAGTGCTCCCAGCGCGAGGCCGGGTGGCGGTCCAGCGCGCGCCGGTAGGTGGCCTGCTTGCTCTCCCAGATGCGGGCATCGCGCATGGCGTTGGCGGCGGGCTGGCCGCCGGCGACGGCCCGTGCCAGCCCGGCGCAGAGCAGCACCTCGCGCGAGAGCATCGGCATCAGCCCGGCCACCTGTTCACCCTCGGCGCGCAGGGCGGCCAGCATGCGCAGGGCGCGCACGCCCTCGCCCGCCAGGGCCGCGTCGGCCAGCTTGAACACGTCGAAGCGCGAGGAGTCGGCGACCAGGCGCTCCATCGCCTCGGCATCGAGGGCCTCGGCCGCCGGGCCGCGGCCGCGGCCACCGGCCAGCAGGGCCAGCTTGTCGATCTCCTGGGCCGCCGCCAGCAGGTTGCCCTCGACCCGGTCGGCCAGCCGGCGCAGCGCGTCCGGCGTGGCGGCCAGGCCGCGGCTGCGCAGGCGCCGCTGCAGCCAGTCGTCGAGTTCGTGCGTCTTGAGCGGCCAGACCGGCACGAAATGGCCGGCGGCGGCGATGGCCTCGCTCCACTTGCCGGCGTGCGCCTTGCTCCAGTCCTGCGCGGTGATCAGCAGCACGGTGTCCGGCGGCGGGTTGGCGCAGTATTCACGCAGCGCCTCGCTGCCGTCCTTGCCCGGCTTGCCGCTGGGCAGGCGCAGGTCGAACAGGCGGCGGCTGGCGAACAGGCTCAGCGAGGCCAGGCCCTGGGTCAGCACGTTCCAGTCGAAACCGGCGTCGGCGTCGTAGACCTCGCGCTCGCCATAGCCCTCCTCGCGGGCGCGGGCGCGGATGGCGTCGGCCAGCTCCTGCACCACCAGCGGTTCCGCGCCGGCCACCAGGTAGACCGGCCGCAGCGGCTCGGCGGCGAGCTGGCGCTCCAGGCGGTCGGGGCGAAGCTCCATCAGTCCGCGCGCAGGGCGGCGTCCAGGCGGCGCAGGATGGCCGACTGCATCTCGCGGCGCAGTTCGTCCTCGAGCAGGGCCTGTTCGGCCGGGCTGCCGGCGCTGGCCAGGGCGTCGTAGGTGTATTCGCGGGTGAGCGAGAGCGACTGCCGGGCCAGGCGTTCGCCGCCGTCGGCGCCGCGCAGGTCGAACTCCACCGTGTAGGTGGTCTCGTATTCGCGCACCTGGGCGCCGGTGTCCACGCTCAGCGGCCGGGTGGCCATGCGCTCGGACAGCACGCGCAGCAGCGCGGCCGGCTCGCCCTCGGCGGCGGCCGTGGCGCCGGCGCGGCGCAGGGCCGTGGACAGCTCCTGCGCGAGCGGGCTGTAGGGATCGGCGGTCTGCACGCGCACCGGGCCCAGCTCCGAGGCCAGGGCCAGGCTGCCGCGCGGCCGGAAGCCGCAGGCGGACACGAGCAGGGCCACGCACACCAGCACCAGCAGACGACGCATCCGGATCACCCCGCGACGATGTTGACGATCTTGCCCGGCACCACGATCACCTTGCGCACCGTGAGCCCTTCCAGGAACTTTTGCACGTTCGGCTCGGCCAGGGCCAGCGCCTCGATGGTGTCCTTGCCGGCGTTGACGGCCACGTCGAGCGTGGCGCGCAGCTTGCCGTTGACCTGGACCGCCAGGGTGACCGCGTCGCGCACCAGCGCGGCCGGGTCGGCGACCGGGAAGCGCAGGTCCTCGAGCGTCTGCTCCGGGTGGCCCAGGGCCTGCCAGAGCGCGTGCGAGGTGTGCGGCGTGATCGGGTTGAGCAGCAGCACCACGGCCTCGAAGGCCTCCTGGCGCAGCGCCCGGGCCTGCGGGCCGGCGTCGTCGGCCTTCGCCAGCGCGTTGAGCAGCTCCATCACCGCGGCGATCGCGGTGTTGAAGGTGTGGCGGCGGCCGTAGTCGTCGCCGACCTTCTGGATGGTCTCGTGCACCTGCCGGCGCAGCGCGCGCTGGGCGGAGTCGAGCGCGGCGGCGTCGAGCGCCGGCGCCGGGCCCTCGGCCACGTGCTTCTGCACCTGGGTCCAGAGCCGGCGCAGGAAGCGCGCCATGCCCTCGACGCCGGCTTCGTTCCATTCCAGGCTCAGCTCCGGCGGCGCCGCGAACATCGAGAACAGGCGCACGGTGTCGGCGCCGAACTTGTCCACCATGGACTGCGGGTCGACGCCGTTGTTCTTGGACTTGGCCATCTTCTCGGTGCCGCCGATGCGCACCGGCTGGCCGTCGGCGCGCAGCACGGCGCCGATCGCGCGGCCCTTCTCGTCGCGCTGCACGTCCACGTCGGCCGGGTTGAACCAGTCGTTCGGCTGGCCCGGCACCTCGCGGTAGAAGGTGTCTGCGACCACCATGCCCTGGCACAGCAGGTTGGTGGCCGGCTCGTCGCTCGCCACCAGGCCCGCGTCGCGCATGAGCTTGTGGTAGAAGCGGAAATACATCAGGTGCATGATCGCGTGCTCGATGCCGCCGATGTACTGGTCGACCGGCAGCCAGTAGTTGGCGCGCTCGTCCACGAGGTCCTTCGCCCCCGGCGAGGTGTAGCGCGCGTAGTACCAGCTCGACTCCATGAAGGTGTCGAAGGTGTCGGTCTCGCGCTCGGCCGCGCCGCCGCACGTCGGGCAGGCCGTCTTGCGCCATTCCGGGTCGGCCTTGATCGGCGAGGCGACGCCGCTGAACTCCACGTCCTCGGGCAGCACCACCGGCAGCTGGTCCTCGGGCACCGGCACCGCGCCGCAGGCGGCGCAGTGGATCACCGGGATCGGGCAGCCCCAGTAGCGCTGGCGGCTCACGCCCCAGTCGCGCAGGCGGTAGTTGACGCGGCGCGTGGCCAGGCCCTTGGCGCCCAGCGACTCGGCCAGCGCGTCGAAGGCGGCCTGGTAGCCGAGGCCGTCGATGGCGCCGGAGTTGACCACGCGCATCGCCGGGTCGGCCTTGTCGGCGTACCAGTCCTGCCACTGGCCGGCGTCGTAGGGACGATCGCCGACGGCAACCACCTGCTTGATCGGCAGCGAATACTTGTGCGCGAAGGCGAAGTCGCGCTCGTCGTGGCCGGGCACGGCCATCACCGCGCCGGTGCCGTAGCCCATCAGCACGAAGTTGGCGACCCACACGGGCACCTTCTCGCCGCTGACCGGGTGGATGGCGTACAGGCCGGTGAAGACGCCCTTCTTCTCCTGCGTCTCGAGCTCGGCTTCCGACACGCCGCCCTTGCGGCATTCGTCCACGAAGGCCTTGACGCCGGCATTGCCGGACGCCGCCCACAGCGCCACCGGGTGCTCGGCGGCGACGGCGACGTAGGTCACGCCCATCAGCGTGTCCGGGCGCGTGGTGAACACCACCAGCGGCTCGGCCAGGGCCTCCATCGCGAAGGTGATCTCCAGGCCCTCGCTGCGGCCGATCCAGTTGCGCTGCATGGTCTTGACCGCGTCGGGCCAGCCCGGCAGCGCATCGAGGCCGTCGAGCAGCTCCTGCGCGTAGTCGGTGATCTTGAGGAACCACTGCGGGATCTCGCGCTTCTCGACCAGCGCGCCCGAGCGCCAGCCGCGGCCGTCGATCACCTGCTCGTTGGCGAGCACGGTGTGGTCCACCGGGTCCCAATTCACGACCGAGTTCTTGCGGTACACCAGGCCCTTCTTCATCAGCCGGGTGAACATCAGCTGCTCCCAGCGGTAGTAGTCCGGGGTGCAGGTGGTGACCTCGCGGGTCCAGTCGTAGGCGAAGCCCAGGCGCTGCAGCTGGCCGCGCATGTGCTCGATGTTCTTGTAGGTCCACTTCGCCGGCGCGGTCTTGTTCTTGATCGCGGCGTTCTCGGCCGGCAGGCCGAAGGCGTCCCAGCCCATCGGCTGCAGCACGTTGAAGCCGGCCATGCGCTTGTAGCGGCTGATCACGTCGCCGATGGTGTAGTTGCGCACGTGGCCCATGTGCAGCGCGCCGGACGGGTACGGCAGCATGGACAGGCAGTAGTACTTGGGCCGGGTGGCGTCCTCGGTGACGGCGAAGGCGCCGGTGGCCTGCCAATGGGCCTGCGCGGCGGCTTCCACCGCCTTCGGGTCGTAGGCGCTGGGATCGTGGTTTTCGGACATGGGGGCTGGCGCGGAAAAACAGGCCGCCAGCGTAACAAATCCGGGCGCGGGCTGGCGCCCGGGCGTGGCCCGGGTATGCTCGGCCGTCCCTTCCGGAGAGCCCCGCCCATGCGCCTGCGCCCGACCCTGCCCGCCCTCGCCCTGCTGGCCGCCCTGCCCGCCCCGGCCCTGGCCGCCGACCTGGCCCTGCACTGCGGCCAGCTGTTCGACGCCGCCAGCGGCCGCCTGCGCGCCGAACAGACGGTGGTCGTGTCCGCGGGCAAGGTGCGGGAGGTGCGCGCCGGCCTGGCCGCGGTCGAGGGCGCCGAGTCCGTGGACCTGCGCGGCCACACCTGCAGCCCGGGCTGGATCGACCTGCACGTGCACCTGCGCGGCGAGTCCAACCCCAACAGCTATTCCGAGGGCTTCCGGCTCAACGACACCTTCGAGGTGCTGCGCTCGGTGACCTTCGCCCGCCGCACCCTGGAGGCCGGCTTCACCACCGTGCGCGACCTCGGCGGCACGACGACGCTGGACCTGCGCAACGCCATCAACCAGGGCTGGATCACCGGGCCGCGCATCTTCGCGGCCGGCAAGTCCATCGCCACCACCGGCGGCCATGCCGACCCCACCAATGGCATCAACCACTACCTGGCCGAGGCGATCGGCCACCCCGGCCCGGTCGAGGGCGTGATCAACGGCGCCGACGACGCCCGGCAGGCCGTGCGCCAGCGCTACAAGGACGGTTCGGACGTCATCAAGATCACCGCCACCGGCGGCGTGCTCAGCTATGCCAAGAGCGGCGACGCGCCCCAGTTCACCGTCGAGGAGGTGCGCGCCGTGGTCGAGACCGCGCGCGACTACGGCTTCCACGTCGCCGCGCACGCGCACGGCAAGGAAGGCATGCGCCGGGCCATCGTCGGCGGCGTGACCACGATCGAGCACGGTACCTACATGGACGACGAGATCTTCGCCCTGATGAAGAAGAACGGCACCTGGTACGTGCCGACCATCAGCGCCGGCCGCTTCGTGGCCGAGAAGGCCAAGATCGACGGCTACTACCCCGAGGTGGTGCGGCCCAAGGCCGCGCGCATCGGCGCGCAGATCCAGGACACCTTCGCCCGTGCCTGGAAGGCCGGGGTGAGGATCGGCTTCGGCACCGACAGCGGCGTGAGCCTGCACGGCGACAACGCCGACGAATTCGTGTTCATGGTCGAGGCCGGCATGCCGGCGGCCGAGGCCCTGCGCGCGGCGACGGTGAACGCCGCGCAGATCCTCGGCCAGGACGACCTGGGCCAGGTGGCGCCGGGCTTCCGCGCCGACATCGTGGCGGTGCCGGGCAACCCGCTCGAGGACATCACGCTCACCCGCAAGGTGGATTTCGTGATGAAGGACGGCGAGGTGGTGCGCCGCCCCGACTGAGGCCGCGGGAACGGCCCTAGCGCCCGTCCGCCGGCGCGGGCCGGCCGGCAGGGTGACGGCCAGCACATGGCGGCCCGGCGGCCGGCGGTCACAGTCGCCGCTCCCCACGCGTCGTGACCGGCATGCATCCAGCGATCGAAACCCTCGGCCTGTCGCGCCGCTTCCCCGGCGGCCAGGGCGTGCACGGCCTGGACCTCCGGGTCCCGGCCGGCAGCATCTATGCCTTCCTCGGCCCCAACGGCGCCGGCAAGACCACCACCATCCGCCTGCTGCTGGGCCTGCTGCGCGCCGATGCCGGCCGCGTGCACCTGCTGGGCCGGCCGCTGGACCACGACCGCGCCGGCGCCCTGGCCGGGGTCGGGGCCCTGGTCGAACATCCTTCGCTGTATCCGCACCTGAGCGGCCGCGCCAACCTCGAGGTGACGCGCCGCCTGCTCGGCCTGCCGAAGACGCGGGTGGGCGAGGTGCTCGAGCGCGTCGGCCTGGCCGGCGACGCCGACCGCCGCTGCCGCGACTATTCGCTGGGCATGCGCCAGCGCCTGGGCATCGCCCTGGCCCTGCTGCCGCGGCCGCGCCTGCTGGTGCTGGACGAGCCCGGCAACGGCCTCGATCCCGCCGGCACCCTGGCCCTGCGCGGCTTCCTGCGCGAGCTGGTGGCCCGGGACGGCCTGACCCTGTTCCTCTCCAGCCACCTGCTGGCGGAGGTCGAGCAGGTCGCCAGCCACGTCGGCGTGCTCGACGCCGGCCGCCTGCGTTTCCAGGGCACGCTCGAGGCCCTGCGCGCCCGGGCCCGCCCGCGCCTGCGCCTGCGCTGCGACGATCCGGTGCGCGCGCGCTCGCTGCTGCTCGCGCTGGGCGAGGCGCCGCCGCCCGCCGACGCCGAGGGCCTGGCCTGGTGGCCGACCCTGCCGGTGCCGGAAATCAACCGCCGCCTGGTCGAGGCCGGCCTGGCGGTCGGCCACCTGGCCAGCGAGCCGGTCACCCTCGAAAGCCTGTTCCTCGACCTGACCGGCGCCGCCGCCGCGGAGGCCGCATGAGCGCCCTGCCGCGCGCCCTGCACGCCGAGGCGCTCAAGCTGCGCGGCACGCTGGCGCTGTGGATGTGCGCGGTCGCCCCGGCGCTGGTGGTCGCGATCTACGTGCTGCAGGTGCTCGCGCGCTTCCAGCCCGACCCCGCACGCACCCCGCCGCCGCCGGCCGAGCTGTGGCAGCTGTTCGGCCAGTCGGTGCTGGGCCTGTGGGCCTTCCTGATGCTGCCGCTGCTGGTGACCCTGCAGGCGGCCCTGCTGGCGGGCCTCGAACACGGCGGCCAGCAGTGGAAACACCTGCTGGCCCTGCCGCTGCCGCGCGGGGTGCATTTCCTGGCCAAGCTGCTGGCGCTGGCCGGGCTGGTGCTGCTCTCGCACCTGGCCATGGCGGCGCTGCTGCCGCTGGGTGGGCTGGCCCTGGCGACGCTGGCGCCGGGCTTCGGCCTGTCGGGGCCGCCGCCCTGGGCCTGGCTGGCCGAACGCCTGGCCTGGATCTGCGCCGGCACCGCCCTGCTGGTCGCACTGCACACCTGGATCGCCCTGCACTGGCGCAGTTTCGCGGTCGCGGTCGGCGTCGGCATGGGCGCGACCGTCGCCGGTTTCCTGGTCGGGCAGTCGGCGAAGTACGGCCCCTGGTATCCGTGGTCGCTGCCGGCGCAGGTGCTGGCCAGCGACCCGGCCGTGCCGCCGCGGGTCATGGCCTACAGCCTGCTGGCCGGCGCCGTCGTGGCCGTGCTCGGCCTGGCCGCCTTCTCGCGGCGCGAGTGCCCGTGATGGCTTGAGTCCGGCCGCGGCTGGCACCATCTGCGGGGTCTCCCCTTCGCGATGGACCCGCCATGTTCCCGACCGCCCCCGCCGCCGCCCACGTTTTCGATGCCGGCCTGGCCGGCTTCGAGCAGGACGTCCTGCTCAAATCGCGCGAGGTGCCGGTGCTGGTGGACTTCTGGGCGACCTGGTGCGGCCCCTGCAAGACGCTCGGCCCGATCCTCGAGAAGCTCGCCGCCGAGTTCAACGGCGCCTTCCTGCTGGCCAAGGTGGACGTGGACAGGGAGCAGCAGCTCGCCGGCTACTTCCAGATCAAGTCGGTGCCGACGGTGATGCTGGTCAAGGACGGGCAGATCGTCGACGGCTTCCCGGGCGCCCTGCCCGAGGGCCAGCTGCGCCAGTTCCTCGCCCACCACGGCATCGCCCCGCGCGCCGCCGCCGAGGAGCCTGCGCCGGCCGCGGCCGCGCCGGTGGATCCGCAGGCCGAGGTGCAGCGCCTGCGCGCCGCGGTCGCCGCCGAGCCCGACAAGGCGGAGCTCCGGCTCGACCTCGCGCTGGCCCTGCTGCAGGCCGGCGGCCGCGCCGAAGCCGAGGCACTGATCGACGCCCTGCCCGCCAACCTCGCCCAGGACGACCGCGCCCTGCGCGCCCGCGCCCATCTCGGCTTCCTCGCGCTGGCCGCGGACGCGCCGCCGGCGGCGGCGCTCGAGGCTGCGCTCGCGGTCGCCCCGGACGACCACCGCGCCCGCCACCTGCTGGGCGTGCAGCACCTGGTCGCCGGCCGGCACGAGGCCGCGCTGGAACAGTTCATCGACCTGCTGCGGCGCGACCGCGGCTACGCCGACGGCCTGCCGCGCCGCGCGCTGATCGAAGCCTTCAAGGTCGTTCCCGACGAGGACCTGGTCGGCGCCTACCGCCGCCGCATGGCCTCGCTGCTGTTCTGAACCTGGCTCAGGTGATGGCCCAGGTGAGGAAGAACTGCGCCGGCCGGTAGACCATCACGCTGGCCTGCATCATCCACAGCAGCAGCGGCAGCGGCAGCAGCAGCGCCGCCCACCAGGGCGCGTCGTAGGCACGGCGCAGCGACAGGCCGAAATGCAAGGCCACCACGAGCACCGACGCCGCCAGCGCCCAGGGCGGCATGCCGCCGCCGCCCACCCGGCCCACGAGGGCCGCGTAAAGCCAGCCGGCCGGCAGCAGCACCAGCTGGAAGAACAGCAGCAGGAAGGTGAAGGCATGCAGGGCCACCACCACGTGTTCGGCGAAGTAGCGGCGCCGGCGGTGGAAGCACAGCCACAGGCCCAGGGCCAGCAGCGGCACGTGGACGATGATCAGGGCCTTGCCGACGTCGCCGGCGCGGGCATCGTAGGCCGCGGCGATCTCGGCGCGGCGCACCGGCGCCGGCCGCTGCGCGCGCCGGTCCTCCGGCAGCGCCGCCCAGCGGGCCTGGCGCCCGGCCTCGTCGGCCGCGAGGCGCGCCTGGACCAGGCGTTCGGCCAGCGCGCCGTGCACGGGCTGGCGCACCTGGTTCTCCAGCGGCAGGTTGAAGTCGGTCACGCCGGTCGGCAGCACGAAATACAGCACGTTCGCGAGCAGGAACAGCGCCATCGGCGCCATCCAGCGCCGGCGCCGGCCCTCGAGGTAATCGCGCGAGAGCAGGCCCGGCCGGAAGGCCAGCGCGCGCAGGCTGCCCCAGAAGCGGCCGTCGAGGTCGGTGGCGGCATGGAAGGCCTGGCGCAGCAGGTGGCCCAGGCGCCGGTCGGCTTCGGTGAAGCGCCGCTGCCCGCAGGCCTGGCAATACTCACCGTGCAGCGTTTGCCCGCAATTGGCGCATGCCTCGGCCATTAGACTTCCCTCCCCGCCCGATTCGAGCACAGCACACCCGCCCATGAAAGCCTCCCGCCTGCGGCTGCTCTTCAACCTCTGGCCGCCCTTCCTGTTCTCGGGGGTGCGCGTGACCGCGCTGTCGGACGATTTCCGCCACGCCCGCGTCGAGCTGCGCCAGCGCTGGTACAACCGCAACTACGTCGGCACGCATTTCGGCGGCAGCCTGTTCGCGATGACCGATCCGTTCTGGATGATCCTGGCCATGCGCCGGCTTGGCCCGGACTACCTGGTCTGGGACCGCGCCGGCGAGATCAGCTTCGACAAGCCCGGGCGCGGCACCGTGGTGGCGACCTTCGACCTGGGCGACGAGGTCGTCGGGGAGCTGCGCGCGGCCGCCGCCGACGGCGGCAAGGTGCTGCGCTGGTTCGAGACCGAGGTGCGCGACGGCGCCGGCGACGTGGTCGCCCGGGTCCGCAAGCAGGTCTACGTTCGGCTCAAGCCACGGCACCGGGATACGCCGGCCGGAACGTGACGCCCGTCACGTTTCCGGGCCGGGTTGCCTGAACGGCCCGGTGCCGTATGCTGGCAGCCCCGGCACCCCCCGCCCGCGACCCGCCATGCAGCAGGAAGAAGAACTGTCACCGGACGAGCTGTCCGCGCTGCTCTCGAGCTACATGCCCGAGATCCCGGGCTATCGCGTGCTGCGCCGGATCGGCAAGGGCGGCATGTCCCAGGTCTACCTGGGCGTGCAGGAATCGCTCGACCGCCAGGTCGCCATCAAGGTCATGTCGCCGTCGGCGCTGACCGACGAGATCAGCAAGCAGCGCTTCGAGCAGGAGGCGCGCACGATCGCCAAGCTCGAGCATCCCTGCATCGTCGGCATCCACGAGGTGGGGCGCACGACCCAGGGCCTGCTGTATTACGTGCTGCCCTACCTGGCCAAGGGCCACCTGGGCCAGCGCGACTTCACCCATGACGAGCCGCGCGCCATCGAGGTGCTGCGCTCGCTGCTCTCGGCGCTCGAATACGCCCACGCGCGCGGCATCGTGCACCGCGACGTCAAGGCCGAGAACGTGCTGTTCGACAACGCCGACCGGCCGCTGCTGACCGACTTCGGCATCGCGCTGAGCAAGCGCGACTCCACCCGCATCACCACCGCCGGCCTGGCCGTGGGCAGCGGCGGCTACATGGCGCCCGAGCAGGCGCGCGGCGAAGTCGTGGACGGCCGCGCCGACCTCTACAGCGTCGGCGTGCTGGCCTTCGAGCTGCTCACCGGCAAGCTGCCCTTCCAGGCCGCCGACCCGCTGGCCCTGGCCCTGATGCACGCGCAGGACCCGGTGCCGCGCCTGCCGGCCGACAAGAAGCACTGGCAGCCCTTCATCGACCGGGCGATGGCCAAGTCGCCCGACAACCGCTACCGCAACGCGCAGCAGATGCTCGGCGCGCTCAACCAGGTGGCCGCGGGAAAACCGGCCGAGCCGCGCGTGGACCTGGGCAAGGCCCGCGCCTGGCTGGCCTCGGCCTGGAAGCCGCTGGCAGGCGCCGCCGCGGGCGTGCTGGTCGCCGCGCTGGCGGTCGCCTGGTTCCTGCGCGAACCGGCGGCGCCGGAGAACGACTTCTTCACCGTCGAGGACGCCGCGGCACCCTCGCCTGCCCCGGCCGCCGACGCGCCCGCGCAGGCCGCCGCGGAACCGGCCGCCCCGGCGACGCCCGCGGCCGACCCGGTGCCGCCGCCGGCCGCCCCGGCCGCCGATCCCTACGCCGGTGCGCGCGCCGAGGTCGCGATCACCACGCTCGACTACGACCCGACCCGGCCGGGCGCCCGCGAACTCGCCGCCGCCCGCCGCCAGATCGACCAGCAGCGCCTGAGCCTGCCGGCCGGCGACAACGCGATGGACTCGCTGCGCCAGGCGCGTGCGCTGGCGCCGGGCGAGCCGGCGGTGGTGGCGATGAGCGACGAGGTCGTGGCCTTCTACGTCGGCCGCATCCTCGAGGCGGTGCCGGCCGGCCGCGACGACGAGGCGCGCCAGAACTACGAGCGCGTGCAGCCCTTCGCCGCCGAAATGCAGCGCGAGGCCTCGCGCCCCTGGACGCGCCTGCGCGAGGGCCTGCCGCCGCTGCTGCTGGCCCGGCTGGAATCGGGCCTGGCGGCAATGGACGGCGCGGCGGTGGATCGCACCAAGGCGCTTGCCACCGCGCTGGCCGTGGAGCCGGCGGCGCTGGAGCCGGCCTGGTCGCAGGCCGCGCGCCTGCCCAACCCGGGCGACGTGCTGGCCGACGGCGCCATCCTCGCGGTCGTGCCCTCGGGCGAACGCCCCGGCCTGGCGGCGATGAAGCACGAGGTCACGCGCACCGAATACGCCGCCTTCGCCTCGGCCACCGGCCGCCCCGCCGCGCGCTGCCGCAACCGCGAGGCGCCGATCAGCCTCAAGCGCCGGCGCTGGGACGACCCGGGCTTCCCGCAGGGCGGCAACCACCCGGTGGTCTGCGTGAGCTACGACGACGCCCGCGCCTACGCGCAGTGGCTCTCCCAGCGCAGCGGCCAGGAATGGCGCGTGCCGGCCCGCGCCGACTGGCGCCCGCTGGCCGACTACCGCGGCGGCGGCGCGCTGGGCCGCCAGGGCACCGCGCCGGCGACGCAGGGGCCGGCCAGTCCGATCGGCCTGCTCGGTGCGCGCGGCAACGTGCGCGAGTGGCTGAGCGACTGCGCGCGCGGCTGCGGCCGCCGCCTCGCCGGCGGCGCCGGCTGGCGCGACGACCCGGCCCGGGCCGGTCCGACGCAGACCAACGACTTCGACGCCGACGTCGGCTTCGACGACATCGGCATCCGCCTGGTCCGCGAGGTTTCGTCGGCCGAACTCGGGGCGCGCTGAGCCGATGCGCCGCCTGCGCGCCTATTTCCTGACGGGCCTGCTGACCCTGCTGCCGATCTGGCTGGTCTGGATCGTCTTCAAGTTCGTGCTCGGCCTGCTGTCGGACATGAGCCAGCCCTGGGTCGGGCCGCTGTCGGCGCGCCTGGCCCTGGCCTACCCCGGCACGCTCGGCTGGCTGGACGATCCCTGGGCGCAGACCAGCATCGCGGTGCTGGGCACGGTGCTGTTCATCGTCGCGGTCGGCGCGCTGGCGCGGCGCGTGGTCGGCCAGCGCCTGCTGGCCTGGTTCGAGGGCCTGATCACCCGCATCCCGCTGGCCAAGACCGTGTACGGCAGCGCGCGCAAGCTGCTCGACCTGCTGCAGACCAAGCCCGACGGCACCCAGCGCGTGGTGCTGATCGACTTCCCGCACCGCGAGATGAAGTGCGTCGGCTTCGTGACGCGCATCATGCGCGAGCAGGGCACGGGCCGGGAGCTCGCCGCCGTGTACGTGCCGACCACGCCCAACCCGACCTCGGGCTACCTGGAGATCGTGCCCGTGGACCGCCTGACGCCGACCGACTGGAGCGTGGACGAGGCGATGACCTTCATCATCTCGGGCGGCGCGGTCAGCCCCGACCACATGCCCTTCGAACGCCCGGGGGCCGCGCCGTGACCGGCCAGGAGCGCGCCAACCGCCTGTTCCTGGTGCTGGCCGCGTTCTTCGTCGCCAACGCCATCCTCGCCGAGTTCATCGGGGTGAAGATCTTCGCGCTCGAGGACACCCTGGGCCTGGCGCCCTTCGAGTGGAACCTGTTCGGCCAGGCCGGCTCGCTGAGCTTCACCGCCGGCACCCTGCTGTGGCCGATCGTGTTCGTGATGACCGACGTGGTCAACGAGTTCTACGGCAAGCGCGGCGTGCGCCTGATCAGCTGGCTGGCCGTGGCGCTGATCCTCTACGGCTTCGTCTTCGCCTACCTCGCCATCGGCCTGGCGCCGGCGGGCTGGTGGGTGGGCGCCGCGGCGGACCAGGGCGTGCCGGACTACCAGGCCGCGTATGCGGCGGTGTTCGGCCAGGGCCTGTGGACCATCGGCGGTTCGGTCACCGCCTTCCTGGTCGGCCAGCTGATCGACGTCAGCGTGTTCCACCGCATCCGCCGCGCCACCGGCGAGCGCATGGTGTGGCTGCGCGCCACCGGCTCCACCGCCGTCTCGCAGCTGGTGGACAGCTTCATCGTGCTCTACATCGCCTTCGTGCTCGGCCCGCAGCAGTGGCCGACCTCGCTGTGGCTGGCGGTGGGCACGATGAACTACGGCTACAAGATGGCCTGCGCCATCGCCCTGATCCCGATGCTGTACCTGATGCGCCGCGGCATCACCGCCTGGCTTGGCCGCGAGCAGGCCGGGCAGCTGCGCGCGGCGGCATCCCGGGGCTGACCCGGACCGCCATGACCTCCGGCCCGGGGCGCGGCTCCGGGCGCCGGTCCATCATCCGCCCTTCCCTCCCGCTGGAATCGACCATGTCCCTCCGCCCGCTCGCCCTGGCCCTCGCCCTTGCCCTCGCCGGCTGCCAGCCGGCCGCCGACGCCCCCGCAGACACCGCCGCCGTGCAGGTGCAGCCGGCCGAGCGCGCGGCCCAGCTGCAGAAGCTCTACGAGGACTTCTGGGAGGCCTCGCTGCAGCTCAACCCGCTGCAGGCCACGTTCGTGGGCGACAGCCGCTACAACGACCAGATGCCCGACTTCTTCAGCGCCGATTTCCGCGCGCGCACCGAGGCCTTCAACCGCGAATGGCTGGAGAAGGCGCGCGCCATCGGCAGCGAGGGCCTGCAGGGGCAGGACCTGCTGAGCTACGAGATGTTCGTGCGCGAGCTCCAGCTAGAGATCGAAGGCGAGCGCTTCCCGGACTGGATGCAGCCGCTGAACCAGTTCTACAACGTGACCGGCCTGCTGGCCCAGCTCGGCTCGGGCACCAGCGCCCAGCCCTTCAAGACCGTGGGCGACTACGAGGCCTGGCTCGCGCGCGCCGCGCAGGTGCCCACGCTGATGGCCAGCATGCAGGCCAACATGCGCGAGGGCATGGCCGCCGGCGTCGTGCAGCCGAAGGTGCTGATGCTCAAGGTCGTGCCGCAGCTCGACGCGCTGATCAAGGACGATCCGGAGCAGACGCTGTTCTGGCGCCCGATCGCCGAGATGCCGGCCGAGTTCAGCGCCGAGGACAAGGCCCGCCTCACCGAGGCCTACCGCGCCCTGATCGCCGACCAGCTGATGCCGGCCTACCGCGAGCTGCGCCGCTTCGTGAACGACGAATACCTGCCGGCCAGCCGCGACACCGTGTCGCTGGCCGCGCTGCCCGACGGCGAGGCCTGGTACGCCTACCGCGCCAAGCGTTCGACCACCACCGACCTCACGCCGGCGCAGATCCACGACATCGGCCTGGCCGAGGTCGCGCGCATCCACGCCGAGATGGACGCGGTGATGCAGCAGGTCGGCTTCACCGGCACCCGCGCCGAGTTCTTCGCCTTCGTCACCACCGACAAGCAGTTCGAGTTCGCCAGCGAGGACGCCCTGCTGGCCGCCTACCGCGCGCTCGAGGCCAAGGTCAACGAGGGCGTGCCGGCACTGTTCTCGCTCACGCCCAAGGCGCCGTTCGAGATCCGCCCGGTCGAGCCCTTCCGCGCCCAGTCGGCCGCCGGCGGCAGCTACATGTCGCCGAGCGAAGACGGCACCCGCCCGGGCATCTTCTACGTCAACACCTACGACCTGCCGACCCGCAAGACCTGGGACGCGGAGTCGCTGTTCCTGCACGAGGCGATCCCGGGCCACCACTTCCAGATCGCGCTGCAGCAGGAGCTGACCGGCCTGCCGAAGTTCCGCCGCTTCGGCGGCGAGACCGCCTTCGCCGAGGGCTGGGGCCTGTACGCCGAATCGCTGGGCAAGGAGCTGGGCGTCTACACCGACCCCTACCAGTACTTCGGCCGCCTGCAGGCCGAGCTGTGGCGCGCCATCCGCCTGGTGGTGGACACCGGCCTGCACAGCAAGGGCTGGAGCCGCGAGCAGGTGATCGAGTACATGAAGGCCAACTCGGCCACCAGCGACACCGAGGCCGTGGCCGAGACCGAGCGCTACATCGCCATCGCCGGCCAGGCCCTGGCGTACAAGATCGGCGAGCTGAAGATCAAGGAACTGCGCGCCCGCGCCGAGCAGGCCCTGGGCGAGCGCTTCGACATCCGCGCCTTCCACGCCGAGGTGCTGCAGGACGGCGCGGTGCCGCTGTCGGTGCTCGAGGCCAAGGTGGACCGCTGGATCGCCGCGCAGCAGGCGCCCTGACGCGGAGGACCCGGACGATGATCAAGACCCGCCTGGTCCCCGCCCTGCTGCTCGCCGCGGCCCTGTCGGCCTGCGGCAGCGAAGCCCCCGCGGACGCCCCCGCGAACGACACCGCCGACGCCGCCGGCCAGGCCGCGGCCGACGCACCCGCGCCGGCCGCGACGCCCGCCGGCGAAGTGGCGCTCGTGGCCGCCGACATCGATGCGCTGGCCGTGGGAATGGCCGCCGAGAACGCGGCACTCGCCGCGCTGGCCCAGGACCCGCCGGCCGAGGACGCGCTCTACGCCGCCCACGTGCTCGAGGGCGTGGCGGGGTCCGTGGCCGACGGCGCCCGCGCCGCGGGCATGGACGAGGACGGCTACCGGCGCCGCAAGGAAGCGCTCTACACCGCCCTGGGCGCGATCGAGATGCGCGCCATGCTCGAGGCCCAGGCCGCCAACCTCGACACCACCGGCCTGGACGAGGAGACCGTGGCGGCGATGCGTCGCCAGTCGGAGGAGCTCATCGCCAGCGTGCCCGATCCGTTTGCCGGCATGGACGCCGGCGCGGCCGCGGCCATCCAGGCGCGGCGGGACGAACTGATGGCCCTGCGCGCCGCCAACATCGGCGGCCTGGCCACCCTGGCGCGCTGAGCGGGCGATGAGCGCACCGCGCCGCCTGGTCAGCTCGGGCTCGCCCTTCGAGGAAGCGATCGGCTACTCGCGCGCGGTGGTCGCCGGCGACTGGGTCTTCGTCTCCGGCACCACCGGCTTCGACTACGCGACCATGGCGATCTCCGACGACGTCGCCGAACAGGCGGCGCAGTGCCTGCGCAACATCGCCGCGGCCCTGGCCGAGGCGGGCGCCTCGCTCGACGAGGTGGTGCGCGTCACCTACGTGCTGCCCGAGGCCGCGGACTTCGAGGCCTGCTGGCCCGCCCTCCGCGAGGCCTTCGGCCGGGCCCGCCCGGCGGCCATGATGGTCACCGCCGGCCTGCTCGACCCGCGCATGAAGATCGAGATCGAAGTCACCGCGCTGCGCGGCAGCGCCCCCACCGGAAGCCCGCCATGACCCGCCTCGCCCTCGCCCTGCTCGCCACCTTCCTGCTGGCCGCCTGCGCCTCGACCCCACGCACCGCCGCCCCGGTCGATACCGTCGACGTCGCTGCGCTCGAGCGCGAG